>Ga0105359_10002077_pt1 | contig 16649 bp, 10 predicted proteins | sample GOMGulsemesocosm_6_FD_83659 | JGI IMG/M metagenome (GOLD analysis project Ga0105359, IMG submission 83659) | Methane-oxidizing microbial communities from mesocosms in the Gulf of Mexico - GOM8C Gulf of Mexico | ecosystem: Environmental > Aquatic > Marine > Cold seeps | place: Gulf of Mexico...
AAGCTCTTAGAGATGATAGCAATAGGAATAGTTAATGCGTCTTGGTAGCTAATAGGTGTCATAAATAATAGTAAACCTATTAATGACGGAATAATAAATGTCAGCAATGTTTTGATGCTGTATGTTGTTTTTGTAGTCACTTGTTTTACCTTAACTAGGGTTTTCTTGATGTGTAATTTAGCGAACATCGTTCCTTGATGTGATCCAATATCGTTCCTTAATGTGGTCTTAATTTTGCGTACTCATTCAAGTTGAGGGCGGCAAGGTTACCTCCAAAAGTTTGCTATGTAAAATTAAAATGTTGGATAATTAATCGAATGATTTTTATTGTTTTGCATATTTATTCACAGTTACTAATATATTATTCGTTATTACACGTATTGATGTTAAAAGATAGTTAAATCATAAGCTTGGGTTGTTGCTGTTTACAACAAATAAGTAATAATTAAACTACTGAATCTTAATTATTTATTATTAATGATCAGCTTAATTGGCGTGCTAAATCCTTGTTACCAAATGTTGCTGGTATGAGTTTGTATTGTTGGGGTTTTGAATGTTAACGCGTTGTGTTTTTTGTTGGCAGCGCTCAATAAAAGTTAAAGTATTTGTTGGCAAGCGTTAACCGCAAGGTCAGTAAAACGACAGCTTGGTTGTATTTTGAGCTAAGACTTTAGTCTAGTGTGTTTTGTTATGGGGTTGCGCGAGCGTTAAGCCGAAACAATTTGCGTATCATTGGCATCGACGGTCGGTAAATTAAGCAAAATTGTGTCGGAAACGGATGGCCAGCAACAGGTGTTCAATACTCTGTGATAACTTAGAAATAGCTTAGTAAGCGCTAGCTCTTGAGTCGCCTGTAGTTTATTTAAACTTTTTGAAAAGTTTCTCTAGCTTTACAGCATAAAAACCGACAACTACATAAATGCGTATTGTATTGATCTAAGATTGTGCTGTTACTCATTGGTTTTATTATAATGGTGTTAATAGAGTAACCACTGGTGCTTTTTATTACATGGGTGATAGTTTTTAATAAGGTGTATATGTTAATTACAGTTATTATAGCGAGCTTGCTTGCTGGGCTCGCAATGCCGTTAGGTGCGGCATTAGCCAGTATTGAAAAAATTAAATCAATGGATACTCAGCAAGAGTTTAGCCATGGAGTGATGGCTTTTGGTGGTGGTGCTTTGTTATCTGCAATTGCGTTGGTTTTAGTGCCTGAAGGTATTGCTGATCTGGCGCCGTGGTCCGCCGCGCTATTTTTTATTGGTGGTGGGGTTGTTTTCATGGGATTAGATATCCTGTTTAGCAAAATAAACACCCCAGCGAGTCAATTGGCTGCAATGTTAGGCGATTTTATTCCAGAATCTATTGCACTGGGCGCAGCTTTTGCCACTGGCAGTCACAGCGCGTTATTGCTGGCAGGTTTGATTGCGTTACAAAATGTGCCTGAGGGTTTTAATGCCTATCGTGAATTAACGGCCACGGCTTTATTTAGGCGTGCGACTATTATTGGGTTATTTTGTTTAATGGCGCTGTTAGGTCCTATTGCTGGTGTTGCCGGATATTTATGGCTTGGCGATATGCAACAAGTTATTGGTGCAATCATGCTATTTGCCGCAGGCGGTATTCTTTACGCAATATTTCAGGATATTGCGCCGCAGGTTAAACTGGAAAAACACTATATTCCTCCAATGGGGGCGTTGTTAGGTTTTGTTATCGGCATGCTGGCATTTATGATAACGAGCCAATAGTAATCAAATTGACGTTACTTGTTTCAGGGGGCGACAAGCTGCGTCACTACGTATGACCACTGGCCAATTAAGTACTAGTGATAAGTCTAGTATTAGTAGTGGTGAATTATTGAAGCAGCTTTTTTTTGTTGCATTGCAAAGACATTACCTCTAACACTTCAGTTTATTGCTCCTAACTAGCCTATGTTAAAGTAAACGGCAATTGACTAACTACGGAGTTCATGTGAATTTTCTTGCCCATGCTCATTTAGCGTATTTAACGCAGACCTCGATCACAGGAAATCTGTTGGGTGATTTTGTTAAAGGCAATGTCATCAATGAGTATCAGTCGCCTTGGCAATTAGGCATACGCTTACATCGCAAAATTGATATTTATACCGATACTCATGACTCAATTAAACAACTTAAAATTGAGCTAGGGCAGCTTCGTCGTTATGGTGGCATTGTGATTGATATTTTGTTAGATCATATTATTGCCAAGCATTTTCCACAGCTGGGTCAACTTGAGTTAAGTGCTTTTGCGCAGTTAGTGTATCAAGATCTTGCACTTGATCGCGCCAACCAACCTGATCATTTTAAAGTGGTTACTGACCGTATGATTAGCATGGACTGGTTAACAAACTACCAAGAGTTGCCAATTATTGAACAGGCGCTAATCCGCACGTCGCAACGTATAAGTAGTAAACCAGATTTTCGGCCCGCGCTAGTGTGGTATCAGCAACATCACCAACGAATTGATAAGATTGGTTTACACTTTTATCAACAGTTGATAGCGCATAGCTTTAAACAAGTAATGTTGCTAAAGATCTAAATTGATACTGAGCTTGTTAAATTATGCGGTGGCGAAACTGTCGACGGTAGCTTATTGGCGGTAAGCCAGCTTATTTAGCAGACAAATTAGAGAAAGCACTTCAATAATGGAATTGGTATAAATCGTCATGGTCGTAGCTTTTGGTTAGCAACCACTAGCACATCGACTAAGCTATGCAGGCTGAGCCATAACATCTCTCAAGAGCGACAATCGAAACATTTTTTGCTGAACATTTGGTGGCTGACCAAGTGCTGCACTGATTGTATTTGTTTTGCCTAAATCAACAAGCCAACTAAAAAATAAGCAAGCGGTTAAATAAATACCACTAATGCCCTATACTCAGCTATTATCTAAAACAATTTAGTATTAAGTTCAACAATTACAGGACGTAAAGATGGATGAAGAGATTAAGGCGTTAAAGTCAGAACTTGCGCTTCTTAAGCTTCAGTTTAGTGAGCGAGTTTTTGTAGTAGAAAACCGTTTAAATAAATTATCGGAGCAACATAATCCGTCATCACCATCGAGCCCTGTAAGTGACTCGATTGAGCCATTGCCAAAGCAGTCTGTTTCGGTTGTAAATACGACGGATCACGATACTGTTATTAAAGTTACTGCTTCTAAAGTTACTGCTTCTAAAGTTATTGCTTCTAAAGTTACTGCGCCTAAAGATATTGACCTTAAGGATACTAGCCCTAAAAATAGTGGCCTTATGATTACTAGCGCTAACAAAATTAAGCCACCAAAGCCTTCTGCTATTCTGATCTTTCTCCAAGCGCTGTTGCAATCGTTATTCAATTGGTTTTCACCTGTTACTAAGCTTGTTCAATCGTACAAAGCGCGCGGAATGTTAGGGATTTTTGCCTTAACGCTGGTTGGCATTGGTTTAACATTAGCTGGCTTTGGTTATTTAATGCAATTGTTGATTGACCAACTTGGCGCCGGATATAAAGCACTGTTAATGACACTGGCCGCCGCATCAGTGATGGGATTAGGCATTGGCTTAAAGATAAAAACGCGCTTTGATGAATTTGCTACCGCGATTGTTACCCTAGGAGTTTTGTTGTGCTACAGCACCATCTATTTTTCGGGCAGTGTGTACGGCATTATTCCTGATATCGCGATTTTGGTGCTTTATCTGTTTATAGCACTGATGTGTCATTATTTGGCTGTTTTACTCAATACTAAAGTTGTTGCAAGTCTTGGTATTATCGGTGTTGCAGCAATGCCAATTATTTCAAACACCCTGCAAACAGATACTGTGTATTATTTGCTGTCACTAGCTTTTATAAACGCTAGCAGTCTTATTTTAGCGTATCGCAATAAGTGGCACTGGCTTGCTAATCTTTGCCTAGCCTTTTCATTTATCGCCATTGAATGGGTAATGGAATCGACCTCACTTCTTGTATCAAGCTGGGTAATTAACTTATTTTATGCGCTATTTTTCTGCTTTGTTATTCGCTCATTACATCAAGAACGCTTCGCTAGTAAAAACACCCTAATATTGTTGGCTGCAAGTGTTGGTTCAACAGTTATGATATTTTTTCAGATCACCACGACCTTATCCTATGAAACTAGTTTGATCTTTTCTATTAATGCCGTTGCCGCTAGCGCCGCGGCGCTGTTGTTTTTCAAAATCAAACATCCACTTACCCACTTTCTTGTCTTGCTAACGGCACTTTGGATGTTGTTAGCCACTATTAGTGCACTTAGTGAAGCGTATTGGCCAATGGCCTGGGCAGTAGAGGGCTTGTTACTGGTGTATATTGGCCGAAATCATTTAATGAGCGCCGTGATAACCCAAGGGCAAATACTGCTGTTCTTATCACTTGCGTATATGTTGTCAGTGATTAGTGTCCAATTACCGGTACCTGCTTTAACATCGGTTGACGGCTGGGTATTTTGCAGCGTAATACTGGCCGTAATCGCTTGCTGGCAACGATTAATCAATGAAAGTGTTGTCTTTAATTACTCAACACGGCATAAAATAAAACCAACGCTACAGTTTGTTGAATTTGTCTGGTTAACCGTATTAGTGGGGGCTAGCGCGTTTATTTGGCTAGGAGTTTGGGCTGGTGCGCTCGTAATTTTATGGCAAATAGCCATCTTGTTTAGGGCAAGGCAATGTCAAAATACGGGACTCGAAATATTTAGTGCTTCGCTTATTATTGTGCCGCTGTTTTATGTGGTGCACAGCGCTATGACGATTGGAAGTATCAGATTAAGCCTGTTACCAATCGATGCTAAACTCGCATTATTCTCGGCATTTATGCAGCTGTGGTTGTGGTCAGCTTTTTACAGAAAATTTCAACCTGACAGCAAATTAAAAAAAGCTGCCGAAGTAACACGACTGCTTTTTTATATGGCAATACCTCTATTTTGGTTGGGCACTGCGGTCAGAAGGCTCGAAGAAGACTTTTTAATCATTGCATGGCTATCACCACTCTTGGCTCTGTTATTGGCGCTTAAGATCAAACATCAATGGTTAAGCTTTGAAACGAAGATCTTAACTGCTCTGGCAAGCCTAATATTTGTGTCGCTAATCGGTACGTTAAACCTTGGGTATTCATTGGCAGCATTGGGTGGTTTTGTTAGCTTTTATGTGTTGGCCTTTTGGGTGGCACGAAAACATGCGGATAATACCTTAGTACCCTTTATATGTCGTTGTGGAATTTTGTCGATAGGTATGGCACTGCCAACCATAGTCGTTGTTCAAACTGATAATCTATTTTATGGCGCTATTACTGCATCATTGTTTTGGGTGTTAAGCCTAAATGTCACTAATATCTCTAGACAATTTAAAAATAGCGAAATACTTATTTCGCTGTTTAATTTATTGCTAATAGTAGCTGCATGGATTAAGACATTATCAGTCGCTTATTTCGCAGTCATTCCTACGATATTCTTAGTGGCTCTGCTTTACAAAAAAGAGACCAGATTCGCAACCTCATGGTTAGGCAATGTCATTGGAGCTAACCGTGATTTATTTCTCCATACTGTCGCAGCCATTACGTACTGCACCTTAATGTTGGCTTTAACAACGTTTAGAATCGACTTGCTCATTGCGCCAGCTTTGGCGATTCACGGTGCCTTAATATTATTTATCAGTTATAAACATATCATCAGTGTAAAATTTGGCTTTAGTCTAATAATGTTTGGCATCATAAAACTAGCCTTACTCGACACGGCAAACGCGTTGTTATGGCAAAAAGTCATCCTATTTATGGGTATTGGAGTCTTGATCCTCGCTGCATCATTTTGGTATCAAAAGCTGATGAACAAATCAGCCGATAGTGTTGTTCAAACCCCCACCAATTAATAATTGCGCTGTTGTGGCGCTGTTAAGATCTGGGGTTATATTCGAATTTAAATTATAAGCAGGAGTTAGATCTACTTCATAAATAGCCTAAATGTCGAAGCAAGTTTCTAGTTTGCAACCTGTGGCCGTGTTAAATCAATAAAATCAGTAAGTTGTTGGACATGTGGATATGGCAATTTAACATTTGCTAGAGTCAGGACAAAACCAACATCTTAGTCTTATTGTTGATAAGCGTGGTTACAATAAAACAATCACCAAAAGGTTGTTCTGGTTTTTTAGTTAACGCTCGTAGTATTTTGTTCAATATTATTTATAATTGGCTTAATATATTTCGGCCTAATATAGCTGTTATACACCAAGGTAGGTTATGTACATCTTATCAAGAGGGTGGGAGTTCTCGAACAATCCGATTGCTGCAGTAGAAACCTACCGATATATGATGATTACCTCGTTAAAACCCAATCTAATTTCTTGAATCGGCTTATTCGTTTGCTGTTTCTGATTGGCACCACAATTGACGAAATCACAAGGCTATTCATTAAAATGTGTAAAGTCACATCAATTGATAGCGCTGAAGTTAGGCTTTTCGATAATGGTGTATAATAAACTTTATCTACGTATTTTGTGTTGCCGTTGCGCGGCAGCATTACACAAAAATTCGCCTGCTATCGAGGCGTTTAAGTTTAGGAGAGTACAGTGTCAAATTTATTTATTGTACTTTTTATTAAGTTTTAACTTGAGATCTGAAGAGAAAATTATGGATAACATACCTAACAAAAATATTACTATTGAGCAGCTCGATGAAATGTTTAATGACATCGCCGAGCATGGTCAATGGGATTTATCAAAACCACTTCTTTGGGGGTATTTCTTCACTGATGATGATCCTAATAAGTTAGAATTGGCTATTCCTAAAATTTTAACTATGGGTTACACCGTTGTTGATATATTTCAGGCTAAAAAAGAAAATGAGAATGAAGCTGATTCATTTTATTTACATGTCGAAAAAATAGAAATTCATAATAGTAAATCTCTTGATAAAACAAATGATGAGTTTTATATTTTTGCTCATCAAAATGGGTTGAATTCATACGATGGTATGGATGTTGGACCTGTTGAGCAATAAACTTGACATAGCCCAATGATATTGGCTCTGTTGTAGTTAATTGTGGCAGTAAATTAGGTTCAGCGGTCCTTATGATGTGCTTTATGTATTTTCTCACTCTTAAGTTTGGACACAGGCACACCAATTACATTCTTCATCAAATACATCCGTGTATTTCACCCTGCGGGCGACTGTGATGCTGTTCAAGTTGGTTTCTGCCCAACTTGTGCGTCGCCGCTAGAGAGTCATGAAAATTCCAGGGCAGCTTTACCTGGTCGCACAGCGATTAATCTCACGGACGAGATTAATAAAGTAACCAAGCAATCGTTCCACGGCTTAGTTGCTGATATTTAATAGAATAAAAGTCGTAACGCAACCGCCTTTAATGCGCGTCAAGGTAACAGCTGCTGTATCCTTGCAGTCAGCAGCGCGAAAAACTACAAAATTTTCTCTTATTTTTTCTCCTCATGCTTATCCTATTCAATGCAACTAAAACTGGGGTTACGACCGATTGCAGCACACGCTTATCGTTAACTCAGGTTACATAGAACCCGAAGATTGGCTCGGGTCTTATTTTGTCCGAATACCGATCAGTAGCCTTTTGCCAGAAGTGATTTACATAAGTTAAATATCTTGCAGGAGAGTTAGTTCGATTACTTATTAAAACTTGGGTTGGTAAGTTATAGATCACGATGGAGTGGGCAATTGTGTTTGTCGGATTGATTCACAACAATGGTAAATTGATAACTTTTGATAATTCTCGACTACTTAAGTAAGAACTCAAGGCCGTGTAGCACACAAACAATCAATTTAGTTTGATGTCAAACTTATATTTTTTGATTCCTGTGTAAGGCCCTAGTAAAAGTTTCCTTCAAACAACACTTTCTCCCCTTAGTAATAAGTGCCGCACTAATAAACAATTAGGTGTGAAAGCCAGTAAAATCAACTGAATTAGTCGATTGTTAGCATGGGTTATTTGAAGGGAAAACAAAAAACTACTGCACATAAATTTTAAGGTCACAACTCTTTTAGTTAAGAAGAACTTTTAATTAGTTAGAGTACGAAGTATAATGCATGTTTTCATATGGTCAAAATAAGGTTCACTTTGTGCTCGAGGTTCAAAATAGGCCCATCTGTATTGCCTTTGTATGGTTGCAATCCTCCGAATAATTTCTCTGTATTAACAAAACAATTATTAATACAAATAAGTCGATATTAACGACGCGGCAAAACTTCATTATTGTTGTATACGTTAACCAAGACAAATAAATGGACTGTTGCTGTAAAACAGTGTTGATATCATGACTTTTTATCAATACACCATGCTAAAGTAGGTTATAGATTAGACGGAACTAACATTAAAGAAGAGTTAAGAACTTATAGGGAACCAAATGAATATCAAAGATTTAGAATTCTCTAATTCGTTGGAAATTAGAGCGTATGTAGAACAGCACGAGGCTTCGTTTAATACCCAATTTTTTGAAACTTCAATTGAGAATTTACTAAACAAAAGGGCTGCTCTGTTTGATGAGTTATTAGCTCGTTTGTGGTCTTATTATAACCTTGATGCTCCTAACCTTTCGCTTAATGCGGTAGGGGGATATGGTCGCTCTACCTTACACCCTAAATCAGATATTGATATTTGTATTATATTTTCCGACCGACTTAGTCCAGAACAAGAAACGAATTTATCAAGCTTTTTGACCAAGCTATGGGACTTTGGTGTTGAAATTGGCCATGCTGTAAGATCTGAAAAAGACAATATTGATTGCGCGCGCCAAGATATTACCATTGCAACAAATCTGCTCGACATTAGAACATTGTCGGGAACTAGTTGCCATGCTAATCATATTCAGGACACTTTATATAACAGTGAAATCTGGACAAGTCGCACCTTTTTTGAGTGTAAAATACAAGAACAAGAAAATCGCCATTCAAAAGCAAAAAATACCACCTTATATCTAGAGCCTAATATTAAAAACAACCCAGGTGGTATGCGTGATTTTCAGACTATTGTTTGGATCGCGAGCAAGCACTTTAATGTTTCTGACGTAAAATCGCTAAAATCTTTAGGATTTTTAAAATCTGACGAATACTCGGAACTTATTGAATCTTACGATTTTATTTGTCGAATTCGCTGGGCTCTGCACACGATATCAAAAAGACCTGAAGAGCGGTTACTCTTTGATCATCAATTGGCTGTTGCCGAATTTATGAAATTTGGCCACGGAGATAATGGTCAACTTGCAGTTGAAAAAATGATGCGTCAGTTATTTAGAGCAATGACGCGGGTACGTGAATTAAATCAAATGATGGCAGATGTCTTTAAAAGAGAAATACTTCAGGCGGGCAGTACAAGCAATACCATTGAAATTGATGAAAGCTTTTCAATCTGCAATGACATGATTCAAGCCAATTATGATGAAGTTTTTTATAACAAAGCAAACGTGATTAAACTCTTTAGGCTGATTGCACAAAACGACAAAATAAAAAGTATTACACCTGAAACCTTAAGACTAATTAGGCTAACACGAAGGCGGCTGCTTGGCGAATTTCAGGATTACCAAGAATGTAGAAAAGAATTTTTAGCCATCATAAAGCACCCCAATGGTTTGAAATTAGCCTTTAGTTTAATGCACCGATACGGAATATTGGCTTCGTACTTTCCGCAGTGGAAGGCTATTGAAGGTCAAATGCAATTTGACATGCACAATGCTTATACTGTTGATGAGCATGCGTGCAAACTCATTCAATTTCTTAATAGTTTTAATACTAGCCAAGGTCATAAAAGCCTTGTAAATAGTATTTACAAGGCTAGCCCGATTAAACACGTATTAGTTATTGCGGGATTTTGTCATGATTTATCTGGCAAACAGTCACATGAAGCCAATGAACTAAGCGCGATTCATGCACATGAATTTTCATCTCTGCACCAACTCAAAAAATCAGAAACAGAATTAGTAACATGGCTGGTTAAAAACCAAAACTTATTGATAAGTACCACCCAAACACAAGATATTAAAGATCCAGAGATTATAAATAAAATTGCCAAAACAGTGGGCACAGAGTCAAAACTTAATGCACTTTATTGCTTTACCGTTGCGGACATAAAGGCTACTAACGATCATTTATGGAATGAATGGCAAGAGAGCTTATTAGATGAGTTATATTTCTCACTCAGAAAAACCCTAAAGCAAGGGTTAGAAAACGTATTTCACGTGAGAACAATCATTCGAGAAAACAAAGCTGAAGCTTTAACTGCTCTGTTATCTCAAGGGTTTTCATCCCACCAGGTTAAAAGCCTTTGGGTTAGTCTACCTAGCAGTTTCTTTAGTTCAAACCAAGTTGAAGAACTTATTGATTTTTCGACGATAATATTAAATTCTGACAACGACCAACCCGTAGTGTCTTTAAGTGAAGATTCAAACCTTGGTTGCACGAATTTACTTGTTTATGTCAAAGACAGAAGTATGTTATTTGTTGATCTCTTTAATACGCTCGTCTCTTTAAAAATCAGAGTAAAGGAAGCTCAAATTCTTAAAACAAAGAGCGACCATGTATTAGAAATAATAAAGATACTAGATCATACGGGTGAATCAATAAGTGACGTCTTTCGGCTAAGGCGCATCACCAAACGTATTAATGAAATGCTACTTAGCCAAAAATCGGTGCCAAAGCCCGTAAAACCGAACTTTGTAAATAATTTTGAAAATGATCCTACCGTTGAGTTTTTATCTACCCCAAAATTAAATAAAACATTACTACGTATCAATGCATTAGATGATCCATTGTTTATAGAGAAAATTTGTAGTGTGTTCAAAAATCAGGAGCTAACGATCCATTCAGCAAAGATTAGTACATTGGGCGAATGCTCAGAGAACGTTTTTTTAATCTCCAAAGAACACAATGAACCACTCACAGACAGTGATAAAATAGATTTAGTAGATCTATTAGTTGAAAAAATCGCCTAAATATTGCAATCAATATCAGCTATTACACAGATATCACATGATGGCCCAGATTAACATAGGAGTTATACAGTCGTACTTCATCCATTGTATTTGTTGTATTAGGTTGATATATAATGCGATTACTTGGCGGTAACACCGCTATTAATACCAATTCCATAAAAAAGGTGATCATTTTCTCGGTTAAAACAAATGATAAGGCTACCGCGTCCTGCTGGGGTTCAGGCTGGAACTATGAACCTGTGTTCTAATTCGTTTTTCCTCGCTACAAAATAGATCACTTAACTAATTGAATTGGAATAAGGCAGTAAATTAAGATTGATCGCAGGTATGTATTTGACCAAAAATTTTGTAAACAATACATTTGATTGATCAGTTGCTTATTCTCGGGCAGTAAGGATAATAACGTTCTTTGCTTAAGCCCCTAATGTAATCTGCAATGCGTCTAGATAAATTTGTTTGTAAAAGTACTGAGTTAACCAAAGTTGAAGCAACGCAATCGATCAATGTAGGTGAGGTGACAGTCAATGGTGACGTTGTTATTAATCAAGCAGCCCAGGTTCATGAAAATAACACCGTAACGCTCAATGGTCAACGTTTGAAAGCACGTGAGTTCCGCTACCTGCTTATGCATAAACCCCCTGGCACTATTTGTTCAAATATTGATGAAGTTTACCCTTCTTTATTTAATTATATTGATGTTGAACGGTCGTCAGAGTTGCATATCGCCGGCCGTTTAGATGCTGACACCACAGGTTTGGTGCTGATTACTGATGATGGTAGATGGTCGTTCAATATAACCTTACCAACTAAGCAATGTAAAAAAGTGTACCGTGTTGGTTTATCTAGGCCCATTGGTGATGATGTTGCTTTTAAGTTTGAGCAAGGTATAAAATTACAGGGTGAATCAAGGCTAACTTTGCCTGCTACATTAGACGTTATTGGTCCAAAAGAAGTCCTGCTGACGCTTACACAAGGTAAGTTTCATCAAGTTAAGCGGATGTTTGCAGCGGTTGGCAATCGTGTTGTATCATTACATAGAGAAAAGGTTGGCGATATCGCGTTAGATGTCAACGTTGGCCAATGGCGTTACTTAACTGCGCAAGAAATAAAGTCATTTAATAGCTAATGTCGTGTTTCTTATCTGCAGTGCACTTGTCATATAATCATAGCCCCCTTTTGTCAGTGTTCAGTGACCGCACCAAATCAAATTAAGACGCGAAATACGCAACTAGAAAGTCAATCAATAACCGTTCTAAAACCATGACTGCGCGTAACTTGTCCACTGTTAGTCAATTGTGTTATCACCAGTTCAATGTTTATCAACTAACAGGTAAGGGGTATATTGTGCTTATGGGCGCAACATTCCGGCTAGTTATAAACTTTAAAAGATCGTTTAAAATATTAAGGAAATACTGATGAAAAGGTCTCGCATTCGCGGGTAGCAATTATCAGCAATTGATCGCTATTAGTGTAAGTAAAATTGTTGACAATGAAGTGACGCTAATCGATCTCAACGATTACCCGTTACCAATTAACAACTATAATTGAACAGTTCGAATCAACGAGATAGGGGAATGTGATGGCCGTATTAGATCAAGGGGTGTGCTGTCCAAATAAAGACGCCAGCGAGTTAACCTATGAAGATAGTTTTGACCTGCCGGAAGTTACCGCAGAAAATCGCTATCATTTGTATATGTCACTTGCCTGTCCATTCGCTCACCGGGCTTATTTAGTGATTAGTTTTCTTGGCTTAGGGCATGCGATTTCTGTCTCGTCGGTAGCGGCCAAGCGCTATGGCGATGGCTGGGTCTTTGACCAAGACCATCCAGATCTCATTAACAATACTCAAGGCTTGGTTGAGTTATACCAAAAAGCCAATCCCGTTTATACAGGTAGGGTGACGGTGCCAGTGCTGTGGGACAAAGCGCAAGCTAACATAGTAGGCAATGACTCATCCGCCATGGCGATGGAGTTAGCGACAAAATGGTTACCCATGGCTAAGAATCAGCATAATTTAGTGCCATCAGCTTTAAAAGAGCCGATCACCGACCTGAATGACTGGTTGCACCAGCGTATTAACCGAAAAGTCTATCACGTTGGTTTTGCAACCGATCAAGCTACCTATGATAGTTCCAGTGAACAATTGTTTACAGCCTTGGCACAAATGGATAAACGTTTGAGCCAATCACGTTATTTACACGGGGATGTAGTGACGTTATCTGATCTTTTTTTAATTGCGAGCTTAGTGCGGTTTGAAGCCGTGTATGAAGTGCACTTTAAGGCTAACAAACAGCCACTTAATGCATTCAAACATCTTTATGGCTATATGTTAGATCTGGTTAGCATTGCGAGTATTAGGGCCACTATTGATATTGATTATATCAAGCTCCATTATTTTTTCTCTCATAAACACATTAATCCCACTGGCATCGTGCCAACAGGGCCAACGATCAATTGGTGAATGCTCATAAAATGACTGGACAGAGTTGATTAGCAATATTTTAGTTACAATGGATTAATTAGGGCGTACGTACGAACAACAAAGTTAAAGACAAAATCAGCTTTTAAGTCGATTGAAATTACCAGTAGTTTATGACAGCTTTACCTATAGTGTACCTAAGTATAGATTTAGTTTCTAAAATTGGCGTTAAAATGAAGTTGTATAAAATAATAATGGTGTCATTTGTATACTCTTATTTTTCCATTGACGTAAATGCACAGGACAAAATATTAGTAAATGTGCCCGATTGGCCGCCTTATTTTACATACTTTAGTGATAATAAAGGCTTTGCCACAGAATTAATCGATTTAATTTTAACTGAAGTCGGTTATGACTGCGAGTTTGTTCCTTTGCCAGTAGCAAGGGGCAACATGTATTTCAAAAATGGTAGTATCGATGTCGCGGTTTTATCTTATAAGAAAAATAGAGACAATTTTGTTTACTACAATGATATTCCTATCTTTAGCACAAAAATGAAATTTGTTACTCGAAATAGCACCAAAGAAGTCGATGACATTTCGCAACTCAATTGGCTTAAGTTTGAGTTTGTCAGAGGAGTATCGTACACCAAAGAAATCAATAGCAATGTTAACTTGTCAGACCAAAACGGTTATACATCAGTTAGCTTAAGTAACGCGTTAAAAAAATCTTGGCTAACAGAAGTGATATAACAGCTGCTTCGCTGCACACTCTGCGGGACGAAATAAAAAAAATAAATGCGCAGGATACGTTAAAAGTAGGCCAATTAAAGCTTAAGACAAAACGTTATTATATAACGGTCTCAAACGCTCTAAAAGAATAAGCGATCCGATTCTATTTCTTAAACAGCTTGACCAAAAGTTATTAGAGCTACGTGATAGTGAATTGTTAGACGCTTTAGAAAAAAAATATAATCTATTTTAACCACTGTCGTGGTTGGCACTGGCTCCCCAGGTTAGTTAAGTGATCGATAACAGTCTACCCCCCAATTGCGCCTTATCAATTGCGGCGTTAACTTTAGTTCGGATCATTTCTCTACCAATAAACGCTGTTGATACTTTGTTGGCGAGCTACCTGTCCAGCGATTAAATGCCCGCGTAAACGACGATACTTCCTTAAATCCGCAGCGCAGCGCTGCGCAACATGCTCAATTGACTTGTCGGTATGCTCAATATAAAACAGGGCTTTTTGTTGCCTGACATTATCTTTAAGCACTTGGTAAGTGACATGCTCGCAATCTAACTTTCGCTGCAGTGTGCGTACTGTCATGCTCAACATTGAAGCGACGTCGGCTACAGATGGGAACTGTTGCTGACTTAAGATCAAAATATCTTTAACCTGCCTAACAATGCCATAAGTATTTAATGCATAACTAATCAGCGACAATGGCACGTCCAGATGCTGCTTTAATGCCTGATAATTACAATTTATGGGCACTTTGAGCCATTGCCGGTTAATGCTGATAGAAAACTGTGTTTGATCAAATTTAAGTTCGCGCTGAAATAAAAATTGAAAATCACTAAAATTCGGTGGTTGTGGCACTTTAAAGCTCATATTTTCGATCAACACTTCTTTTTGTACTAACAACGACAACAAATGATAAAACAGCCCCATTTGAATGATGGTAATAATAGGGTCAAACGCTGGGTCTTTGGCTTTGGCGAAAAACCGCCAAGTTATGTACTGTCGCTGGTGGCTTGCTTTGAGGCTAATTGGCGCCTGAGATATCCGTAATACCGAGTCGATGCTTTTAAGCGCGTCGTTTAACGTGCAATCGTGTTGGGCCAATTTAACCATTAAGCGGATGGTGCCACGGGGCATCGGTGTTATGCCAATACCTAAAAATTCATCATCGGTATGTTCAAGGACTAATTGATAGGCTGCGATAATTAACGCGCGGGACGTCGTGCGTTCACTGTCGGTGATTACAGGTGGCAAAATGTTAAGCGCGAGACAAAACTGATCGCTGGTGATGCCATGGTATTGAGCGATTAAAAATATTGAATGCAAAAAGCTGTTTGGCTGCTGTGTGTCTAGCTGTAATGAGGTATCAATAGTCACTTGTTGTTATCTTTTTATGCCTTATCTGATTTAGTTTGTCACATTATGGCATTTTAAGTTACGGATCAAGCTGGTAATGTTTAGTAACTTTTTGTTTACTGATTAAAAATAAGGCACTGGACATGACCCAAATAATAGTCGCAGGCGTAGGCATGACTAAATTTTGCAAACCGGGCATGCAGCAGCCGTATCGGGTGATGGCCGCTGAGGCTATTGGTAACGCATTAAACGATGCCGGACTTGACGCTAAATCACTCCAACAAGCTTATGGTTCTTATATCTATGGCGACAGCACCTGTGCACAACATGCGATTTATGACGTCATTCAAAGTGGTATTCCCATAATTAATGTCAATAATAACTGCTCAAGTGGTTCTACTGCGCTGTATTTAGCCCGCATGGCGATATTATCGGGTGAAGTTGAATGTGCCATCGCGTTCGGTTTTGAAGAGATGCAGCCCGGTGCGTTAGGTTCACAATGGACCGATCGCGAAAATCCGCTTGATCGTGCAAAACCAACGCTAGAGCAATTTAATGCACCAGCAGGGCCATTGGCCTTGCAAGCTTTTGGAGCCGCAGGGCGTCATTACATGGACAGCTACGATGTCGACGCAACTCTATTTGCAAAAGTCGCTGCAAAATCGCGCTTACACGCCATTCATAACCCGTATTCTTTATTTACCCAGCCACTGACTTGGCAGGAAGTACTTAATGACAAAATTGTCTATGACGGTTATTTAACTCGCACCATGTGTTGTCCGCCAACGTGTGGTGCGGCCGCGACAATTGTGTGCAGCGAAGCCTTTGCCAAGCGTCATGGCATAAGCTGTCAAGTAAAAATTCTGGCCCAAGTGATGGCAACTGACACCGAGTTGTCATGGCAAGACCCAAGCTACGCAGTGGGTAAGGGCATGACCGAAATGGCAGCGCAAAGTGTTTACGAAAAAACGGGTATTGGTCCACAAGACATTGATGTGATCGAACTACATGATTGTTTCACCACAAACGAAGTCCTAACGTATGAAGCGTTAGGTCTGTGTTCACAAGGTGGCGCTACTCAATTGATCAGTGATGGTGATAATACTTACGGCGGTCAATTTGTGGTGGGGCCATCAGGTGGTTTAATGTCTAAGGGGCATCCTATTGGTGCGACGGGGC
>Ga0105359_10002082_pt1 | contig 16632 bp, 12 predicted proteins | sample GOMGulsemesocosm_6_FD_83659 | JGI IMG/M metagenome (GOLD analysis project Ga0105359, IMG submission 83659) | Methane-oxidizing microbial communities from mesocosms in the Gulf of Mexico - GOM8C Gulf of Mexico | ecosystem: Environmental > Aquatic > Marine > Cold seeps | place: Gulf of Mexico...
CAGAGGATAAAGACGATATTGCCCTGACAAAATCGATGATTGATGTCGCCGCTAATTTGAACATGACCACTATAGCCGAAGGGGTTGAATCACAAGAGCAATATCAGTTTTTACAACAGTTGGGCTGCCAGCAGATGCAGGGGTACTTCAAGGCAAAGCCACTAAACGCCGCCCGATTTGAACAATTGATAGCAGCAGAGCCACAACATCGCCCAGTGCAGCAACAGAGCTCGCAGGGTGTTTAATCAACACAGATATAAAGAGAGTCAATCAACTGATCCGACTCATTTCTGACACACAAGTGGGTTAGGCTGGTTCGCAGACAATCGCCGTACTGTGAAGCGAGCTTGGGGATCTCTGGCTGGCCGAGCTTTTAGCACAAAGCTAAGGTTATTTTCTAAGTAAGATTCCTAAATTTCACTATTTTTCAGCTCGACTTAGCGTAAATTGACTACTTCGGCCGATAACATCGGATGCCAGTGGAAAAAACAACCTATTTAAAGGACTATGTCGGAGATTGCTGCACTGAGTTTAAACCATTTCTTAAGACCATCGATGATTGTCTGGTGTTGCAGTTAAGTCGCCCAATATTCATGATTCATTCAGTATTTCATGATTTTTCCACACTATGGCGGCTCGCGCTTTACCCTCTATAATTAATTTGTTATAAAATTTCACTATTTGCGCTTACTGGATCTATATGACATTAAATTCGCAAGCTAAGGCTATGCTAAAGTTTCAGTCCTTTGGAATGATCGGCATTTCTTTTTTAATTATTGCCGGTATCTTTGGCTATTTTTTATTTAAAGAAAACCTCAGTTATGAAAACCGATTACAGACTTTAGACCGGGAAATTCAACAGCAACAAAAACAACAAATCCGCGCCGAAGTTGAAAAAGCCCGGGAGTTTATAGAACATATGAATTCCCAGGCCGAGGAGCAGCTGAAACAGCAAGCCCGCAGCGCCGTCGAACAAGCTCACAGCATCGCCACCAGTCTCTATAACAAGCATAGGGACCAGCTCGATCAAGCGGCAATTAAGGAGTTGATTAAGACCGCCTTGCGCGATGTACGTTTTTTTAAAGGCCGCGGTTATTACTTTATCAACGATGCAGAAGCCAACGCCGTATTAATGCCCATTCGACCTGCGCTGGAGGGTACTTCGCTGTTACTGAATGCCGATGTGCAAATATTTCATATTATCAATACGCTGCTCGAATCCATAGATAATGAGTCTGGAGCGGGGTTCTCCCGCTACTCCTGGTACCCACCGGGTGAGAGACAAAAAAAATCGCGAAAAATCAGTTACGCCAAAAAATTCCGACCTTTTAACTGGCATATAGGTGCCGGAGATTATGTTCAAAGTTTCGAAGAAGACTTACGTCTGGCGGCTCTCGAGCGACTGTCGAGAATAACCACCAACAACAATACCTCAGTCACAATCCTTGATACTAAAGGCACTGTGATTAGCCGAACAATACTCGCACAAGACAGGCAAAATGAGCCCATAGGCCATTTAGCAGACGATAATCTTCAGCAATTACTCAGCTTTGCCAACAGTGGCGGGGGTTTTTTTAACTATCAATCACAGACCCCACAAACGGCGGCAAAATTTGCCTTCGTTGAGACTATCCGCCCTTTCAACTGGGTAATCATCGCCGACATTTTCCCTCAGCAAATCAGTCAGATAATTGAATCCCAGCGCTCTCAGATCGTAGATAACTCCCGCAGCGACCTTAAAATGCTGGTGATAGTATTATCTATTGCGGGCTTGGTAACTCTCGCCTTAAGCCTGCTTTTTAACCGTGGTTTTAGTCATCTGTTTAAAAGGTACCAGGGCAGTATTGACTTGCAAGAGCGAGAGATACAGAACCAGACAATAGAGCTTAAATTGGCAGCCAGAGTTTTCGATTCCTCTAACGACGCTATTGTAGTGACCGACGCCGCCCATAATATAATTGCCGTCAATCCAGCCTGTTTAACGACCAGCGGTTACGATGTCGATGAAATATTGGGTCAGAGCTCAGATTTTTTCGCCTCCGATCACCAGGACAAAGTTTTCTATCAACGCCAGCATACCGATTTAGCGCAACAGGGATACTGGCAGGGAGAAATTTTCCATCAACATAAAAACGGGGGGGTCTACCCCAGCTGGGTATCGATCTCCACCAGTTTGGATACGGAGAATAAAGTACTCAATTATATCTCCACTTTCTCCGATATTTCCGAGCGCAAAAAAACCGAACAGCGATTAAATTATCTGGCGGATTATGACCCCCTTACAAAGCTGGCTAAAAGGCACATTTTGGCAGAGAGGGTAAATGAAGTTATTAACTACAGCGACCTTAACCACCAGCAAAAATTTGCCTTGATGTTGATTGATCTGGACAGGTTTAAGAACATCAACGACTCACTCGGCCACAATATCGGCGATCTGGTACTACAGGAAATAGCTAAGCGACTGGCCGGTAATATCAGAGTCTCGGATATTATCAGCCGCCTCAGTGGTGATGAATTTATTATCTTGGTTAACAATAACAAATCTGAATCGGCCGCCAAGCGTTTAGCCACCCGAATTATGCATGATTTGGCTGAGCCTGTGCATATTTCAGAACACGATTTAGTGGTCACTCCCAGCATAGGTATCGCCACCTTTCCCGAACATGGCAATAGCTTCGACGCCCTGCTAAAAAATGCTGATGCCGCTTTGCATCATGCCAAGAGCCAAGGGCGCAACAATTTCCAATTTTTCACCTTTGACATGCACGAGAAAGCATCGGAGAAACTGAGCATAGAGGGCGGTTTGCGCTTGGCCCTCAGTAAACAGCAATTTGAAGTGTATTACCAAGCTCAATATGAATTGGGTACGGATAAGCTCTGTGGCTGTGAAGCCCTGCTGCGTTGGCACACTCCAGAGTTAGGCATGATCCCACCGGATAAATTTATTCCTATCGCCGAGGAGAGCGGTCTGATTCTGCCTATCGGCCAATGGGTCTTAGATCAGGCCTGTCGACAGGCCAGTATCTGGAAGGAACAGGGCTTTGAGCCGATTCCAATTGCCGTCAATGTCTCCAGTTACCAGTTCACCAATAATATTGTTTCCTCCATTGTACACAGCTTGACCAAAGCTAAATTAGACGCCAAATGGCTAGTTGTTGAAATTACCGAAAGCGCTTTAATGCATGATCCCGAGTTCACTCAGTCTGCCCTACAACAGCTACGAGATTTAGGCATAAAAATCGCGTTGGACGATTTTGGTACCGGCTACTCATCGCTCGCCTATTTAAAAAGGTTCCCGTTGGACAAATTGAAGATAGACCGAACTTTTATTACAGGCCTACCCCAAGAGCAAGATGATCTGGTAATTACCCGCTCAATCATTGACGTCGCACGCAACTTAAACATGACCACTATTGCCGAGGGAGTGGAAACCTTGCAGCAGCAGAAATTACTGACAGAGTTAGGTTGCCAACAAATGCAGGGGTTCTTAAAGGCCAAACCAGTGGCCGCAGCTCAGTTTGCCAGTGAATATTTAGCACTAGAGGATGGTCAGTCCCAGGTTGTATCTATTGCCAGTAGCGGCCAGCCAAAACTATCCGGTTAACTCACAGAGACTGTAGCGCTAACAACTCTGAGAGTTGCTGTAGCCCTCGAATAAAAAGACCTTCATCGGCTATCGACATCACCGATAGCCGAACTGCATTGGCAGTTTGCCCGGAGCAACTGAAATAGCTCGCACTACTGACCAGTAAGCCGCGCTTTTTAGCACTGGCACAGAAACTGTCCGCCTGCCAGTGATCCGGTAACTGCAACCAGCAACTATAACTACTGGGTTGTCGTTGTAGCTGATAATCCGCTAGATAGCAGCTGACTAATTGCTGGCGGTGCGCCGCGATCAGCTTTTGCTGGCGTGCCCAGCGATAAGCGTTACCGCTATCAATCATTGCGCTGGCGATCTCGAACATAAACGGCGAGGGCAGCCAGAGTGTCGCTCTGATGTAATCGACCAGGCTCGAGTATTCAGACTGGGGAACTCGCAGGTAGCCACAGCGCATCCCGGGGCTAATCGCCTTGGAGAGACTGCTGATATAAAAAGATTTATCAGCGACAAAGTTACTGATGGCAGGCGTTTTTTCAGTGTTCAGAAAAGCGTAAATTTCGTCTTCAACCAACCAAATATCTTGCTCTTCGATCACTTTCGCCAGCGCTTCACGACGCAACAGCCCCATGGTCGCCCCCGTCGGATTCTGCTGCGAGGGCACCACAATCACCATACTGGGTTTGCAGATATTGCAGTGCTGCTGCAGGGCCTCTGGTAGCATACCTTGCTCGTCCATGGGAATAGCCAGCACTTTTCGACCCAGGTATTTGCAAATCGCTAAAATACCCGGATAAGTTTGCGCTTCCAAGGCAATGAAATCGCCCGGTTTAGTGTACAGAGCAATAACACTCGCCAGTGCATTTTGCGCACCGTTGGTCAATATCGTCTGCTCTGGGTTACCCACCTCTAAGCCGTATTGCGCACACCACTTAGCCCCCGCCCGACGATGTTCCAACAAGCCACTATTTTCACTGTAGCCAAACAGTTGCGGCTTATTTATAGTGCTAAATTTTTCTGCAAACTGCTGCTGTAACGCTAGCATATTTTGCTGTAGGCAAGGTTGTAAAATAGAAAAATTTAGCTCATCTGCGTCTTGTTGTGCCCGAATCACGCTCTTTAAATAGCCACTGGCAACATAGCTACCACGGCCGACAAAAGACTCTATTGTGCCCTGCTCTACCATCAGCTGGTAAGCTTTGGCCACTGTCACTGCGGTGGTCTTCAGTTCTTTTGCCAGCTCCCTGTGCGCAGGTAATTTACTCCCAGGCGGATATTTTCCCGAGTCGATTAAAGAGCACAACTGGTCTGCAATCAATTCGTACTTATGCTTACTCATGCACGGCCTCAATCTGGCTATAATTTGCACGGCTGTAGAACAATCCGCGAATGCTAAGTAAGGATAATTTCATGATTGACATATGTCAATTTGAACTTTAGTATTGGCCTATATTTTTCGCTGCAATGATCAACAAATCTAATAGGATCGACACTATGAGCAACAAAACTGCCGCTTTTATCGGCTTGGGCGTTATGGGCTACCCTATGGCTGCACACCTACAAAGTCACGGTTACCAAACCACTGTTTACAACCGCAGCGCTGAAAAAGCGCAGAAATGGCAACAACAGCACGGCGGAGCACTAGCTGCTACTCCGAAAGAAGCAGCCACCGCAGCGGATATTGTGTTTGTCTGTGTCGGTAATGACCAGGATGTCCGCAGTGTCGTCTATGGTGAGAGCGGCATTCTGGCCGGACTAAACAGCGGCGCTATCTTGGTCGATCACACGACTACTTCGGCGACCTTAGCTTTAGAGTTAGCAGCGGCCTGTGCCGAGCAGGGTGCTCAGTTTATCGATGCGCCGGTTTCAGGTGGTCAGGCAGGTGCTGAAAATGGCAAGTTGACAGTTATGTGCGGCGGCCAACAGAGCAGTTTTGATGCAGCTGTGCCACTGATGCAAAGCTATGCCCAGCAGATCCAGTTACTGGGTGAAAATGGTCAGGGGCAGCGCTGCAAAATGGTCAACCAGATCTGTATTGCCGGGGTACTGCAAGGCTTATCGGAAGCCCTGAAACTTGCCCAGAGTGCCAATTTATCGATACCTCAAGTGGTGGACACGCTAAAACATGGAGCAGCGGGCTCATGGCAGATGGAAAATCGCCTGGTGACTATGGATCAGGACAGCTTCGATTTTGGTTTCGCGATCGATTGGATGCGCAAAGATTTAGGCATCTGCCTTGAAGAGGCCGCGCGTCACCAGCTACAGTTACCCTTAACCCAAGATGTAGACAACCGCTATGAATTGTTACAGCAGCAAGGCCTGGGAAGAATGGATACTTCTTCACTGGTTAAATCGCTAAAATAACAATCAGAACCTGCAATACTATTGTGTTGCAGGTATAAGTTTAGGCGCCGCTGTAAACTGACCGTTAAGTAACAGGTTATAGGTTCCTTTATCAAATAACGCTGCTGCAGCCTCTTCTGCTCCTGCGCATCGATAATTAAACAACACAAGGGACATTGATATTTGCCACGCCACACAATATTGGCAAAAATCTAAGCTGCCCCTCAACCGACTCATTGACGGGAATATTAACGACAGATAGCCCTGAATGTCTGTAGAGTTTCGTCGACAGCGGTTTTTTCTTCCAGCAATATGAAGATAGCTTTTAGTTCGTCGCCATCCGGTGAATGCGACAAGCGAATATATCGCGCCCCCTGGCTCGACTTCTCACCCACAAAGACATATGACAAAGCCGCCTCAATAATAGCGTAAGTCCCACTCGCAATTTCGCACACTAAACGCTGGCCAATACTGTTTTTATCGCTACTAATTAGTGTTTGTCTTTTAGTGACCAAATTCCCGTGTTGCAAATAAACGAGCTTAATCACCGACTTACAGCGTTGCTATAGGCTTTATCATTTACGACTTTTGGCGGCTTAAACACGACAAATTCTCTGCAGGCTAATAATCGCCTTGACAGCAAAATCAGAATACAATATTTTTATTGAATGATCGTTTAATTAAACGCGCATTTAACATAAAAGGATCTTCAGCCCGATGCCCAAAGTTGGAATGCCAGCGATACGCAAGCCACAGTTAATTGATGCCACTATGCAGGCCATCAACGCTGTAGGTCTACAAAAAGCCAGCGTGGTAATGATCAGTGGTTACGCGGGAGTCTCTCCCGCTATCATCAATCATTACTTTGGCGGTAAAGACGGGCTGCTGGAAGAAACCATGCGCAGCATCTTGCGACAGTTGTCCATCGGTGTGCAACAGCGCCTGAGACTCTGCAGCAAAGAAGATGTAGTTGAGCGAATTACTGCGATTGTCGGTGGCAACTTCGACCCGCAGCAGCTGGACGCCAAAGTCGTCAAGACCTGGCTGGCTTTCTGGTCTCAGGCCATGCATCAACCTAAGTTATACCGTTTACAGCGGGTCAATGAAAAACGCTTGATGTCACATTTATTAGTAGAATTGAAGCGAGTGCTGCCGGCACAGCGGGCCAAGTTTGTGGCGCTGTCGATAGCCGCTTTGATCGATGGAATCTGGCTGCGCGGCTCACTGTCACCAAAGGGTATCGACAGTGAATTGGCGCAGCGTATTATCGCCGATTACCTGCAAAAGCAGCTGCCAGATGATGTCTGGCAGCGATACTTGCGCAACCAAACAGATACAACTAACAACACACCAAGAGCTAACTGATGAAACCGACACAATTATATATAGATGGCAGCTATTGCGACGCCAGCAGCAGCAACACTTTCGCCAGCTACAACCCAGCCACTGGAGAGTTGTTAGCGCAAATACAAGAGGCGAGTCTCGCCGATGTAGACAGAGCAGTTGACTGCGCGGAGCGCGGTTTTGCTATCTGGTCGGCGATGAGTCCGACAGAGCGCGGCCGGATAATGTTGCGAGCGGTCGCCCTGTTGCGAGAGCGCAACGACGAACTGGCCATGCTCGAGGTATTAGATACCGGTAAACCTATCCAGGAAGCAGACTGTGTCGATATTGAATCTGGCGCGGAAGTGATTGAGTATTACGCCGGTCTTGCCACCAGCATCAGCGGTGAACAACAAGACTTAGGTGGCAACAATTTTTTCTATACCCGCAGGGAACCACTGGGGGTTTGCGCCGGAATCGGTGCCTGGAATTATCCGATTCAAATCGCCATGTGGAAATCAGCACCGGCTCTGGCCGCCGGTAATGCAATGATTTTCAAACCGTCCGAAGAAACGCCATTGAGCGTCCTGAAACTTGCAGAGATCTACACTGAGGCGGGCGTTCCAGACGGTGTATTCAACGTAGTACAAGGGGATGGCAAAGTAGGCCAAGCGCTTTCCCGGCACCCACGGATCGCCAAAGTGTCATTCACAGGTGAGTGCGGTACCGGTAAGAAAGTAATGGCGGATGCCGCCAGTTCACTTAAAGAAGTGACGATGGAACTTGGCGGAAAATCTGCGTTTATCGCCTTTGAAGACGCCAATTTAGACAATGCGGTATCCGGGGCGCTTCTGGCTAACTTCTACACTCAGGGAGAGGTATGCACCAACGGTACCCGTGTGTTTGTCCACAGCAGCATCTACGATGAGTTTGTGGATAAAATAAAGGCGCGTACGCAAAAAATGATTGTCGGCGATCCGACCGATGCCAATACTCAAGTCGGGGCCCTGATTTCTAAAGCGCATATGCAAAAAGTATTAGGTTATATCGAAGCAGCCAAAGAGGCCGGTGCCAGGCTGGTATGCGGCGGCGAGCAAGTCACCAGTAACGGCTTAGACAAAGGTAACTTTGTACGTCCTACAGTATTTGCCGATTGCACTGATACTATGCCCAACGTCACCGATGAGATTTTTGGCCCGGTGATGTCGATCTTAAAGTTTGAGACCGAGGAGGAAGTATTAGCACGGGCCAATGATACTGAATTTGGTTTAGCGGCGGGTATTTTTACCCGGGACTTCTCCCGTGCTCACCGGGTCATCGCCAAGTTACAAGCCGGCATCTGCTGGATCAATACCTGGGGCAGTTCACCGGCGCAAATGCCGGTGGGCGGTTACAAGCAGTCGGGCATAGGCCGGGAAAATGGCCTGGCTACTCTTAACGCCTACAGCCAAGTTAAAAGTGTCTATATCGAATTGGGGGATGTCGAATGTCCCTATTAAACAGTGCCGAGCAATACGACTACATCATAGTAGGAGCCGGTTCTGCCGGTTGTGTACTGGCCGACAGACTGACTGCAGATGGCAAGCATAAAGTTTTGCTACTGGAGGCGGGAGGCACCGACAAGAGCATTTTCATCCAGATGCCGACGGCACTTTCCTACCCGATGAACAGTCAGAAGTACGCCTGGCAATTTGAATCACAACCGGAGCCGGGATTAGACAACCGGGTGCTGCATTGCCCCAGGGGCAAAGTGCTGGGCGGATCATCCTCTATTAACGGCATGGTGTACGTGCGAGGACACGCCCGCGACTTTGATCAGTGGCAGCAACAAGGAGCCCACAATTGGAGCTACAAGGACTGTTTGCCCTATTTCAAGAGAGCAGAAACATGGAGCGGCGGCGCCGATCTATATCGCGGTGGCGACGGGCCCGTGGCAACTTGCAACGGTAATGAGATGAGTACCAGCCCCCTGTATCAGGCATTTATCAATGCAGGTGTTGAGGCGGGCTACCCGCAAACCAAAGATTACAACGGCTACCGGCAAGAGGGCTTTGGCCCTATGCACATGACTGTCAATGCAGGGGTGCGGGCCTCCACCAGCAATGCCTATCTACGCCGGGCTATGCGTCGCGCCAATTTAACACTGGTCAGTAAAGTAATCTGTCGAAAAATATTGTTGGATGGGAAAACAGCCCGGGGCATCGAGTACCAAAAAGGCGGAAAGATATTGGCGGCTGTAGCCAACACAGAAGTGATCATCAGTGCCGGTTCCATAGGCTCACCGCAATTATTACAACTGTCCGGCATCGGTCCGAAACAAGTGCTAAAAGATGCTGGAGTAGAGCTTGTGCAGGAGCTGCCCGGAGTGGGAGAGAACTTACAGGACCACTTGGAAGTCTACTATCAGTACAGCTGCAAACAGCCTATTACCTTAAATGGCAAGTTAGATTTAATCAGTAAAGGTCTGATAGGTAGTCGCTGGCTGCTGTTTAAGAGTGGTTTAGGAGCAACCAACCACTTCGAGTCCTGCGGTTTCATCAGGTCTAGAGCTGGAGTTGAATGGCCAGATATCCAGTTTCATTTTCTACCTGCAGCTATGCGTTATGACGGCGGTAAGGCAATTGACGGCCACGGTTATCAGGTACACGTTGGCCCGAACAAACCGACTAGTCGCGGCCGGGTCTGGATCAATTCCAACGACCCAATGGACAAGCCGAATATAATTTTTAACTACCTCAGCACTGAGCAGGATCGAAAAGACTGGCGCGCCTGTATTCGCCTGACCCGGGAAATTCTTAGCCAACCGGCCCTGGATGAATTTCGCGGTGAGCTGATTCAGCCCGCTGCCAGCATTCAAAGCGATCAGCAGATCGACACTTGGGTGAAGGAAAACGTCGAGAGCGCCTACCACCCCTCTTGTAGCTGTAAAATCGGTGCCGATGATGATCCCATGGCCGTGCTAAACAGCCAGTGCCAAGTACGCGGTATTAACCAGTTACGAGTTGTCGACTCATCGGTATTCCCGACAATAACTAACGGTAATTTAAACGCTCCGACCATAATGGTCGCTGAAAAAGCCGCGGACATGATCTTAGGTATCGGCGCGCTTTGCGCAGATGAGGCGCCAGTGTGGATAGATAGCAACTGGCGAGAGCAACAACGTTTATCAACAGCAAAAAGAAGCGCCGCTGAAATACAATCAATTTGAAAAACGGCCGGTAATTAATTGTGATTAGCGGCCTGATTAAAGTAAGCAGAGAAAACCAAAATCTTGCAAGTATTTGTAAGCCTAATAAAAAAGGAAATACTCATGACTACGCAGCATAAAAAATCCAACCGCAAAAAACTTATCGGAGCAACAGCTCTGACATTGAGCTTGTTTAGTGCTGGCGCATTTGCCGGTCAATGTGACAAAGTACGCTTCTCCGATGTCGGCTGGACAGACATCACCGCTACTACTGCAGTTGCATCTGAAATCGTCAGCGCGCTGGGTTACCAAACTTCCACGCAGCTGTTATCTGTACCTGTTACTTATACTTCGCTGGCAAACAATGACATCGATATATTCCTCGGTAACTGGATGCCAACCATGGAAGCCGATATTGCCAAGTACCGTGAAGCCGGCACTGTAGAGACAGTACGTGCCAACCTTGTAGGGGCTAAATACACTTTGGCTGTCCCTAAATACGTATTTGATGGTGGGGTAAAAAGTTTTGCCGATCTGGCTAAGTATAAAGACAACTTCAAAGGCAAGATCTATGGTATCGAGCCCGGTAATGATGGCAACCGCTTAATCCAGGACATGATCGACAAAAACGCCTTTGATCTTAAAGGCTTCAAATTGGTTGAATCCAGTGAAGCGGGAATGATTTCTCAAGTTAGCCGCGCCGCTAAACGCGAGCAGTGGGTAGCCTTTCTGGGCTGGGCTCCACACCCTATGAACGCCAATATCGACATGGAATACCTGTCAGGTGGCGACGATTACTTCGGTCCTAATTATGGCGGCGCCAGCGTTTTCACTAACGTGCGCAAAGGCTACGTACAGGACTGCCCTAACGTCGGTCAACTGGTACAGAACCTGAGCTTTAGCTTAGAGATGGAAAATGAAATCATGGGTGCTATTTTAGATGACGGCAAGAAACCTGCTGTAGCCGCTAAAACTTGGCTGCAAAGCAACCAAGGTGTATTAGACAGCTGGTTGAAAGGCGTGACCACTAAAGACGGTGGCGATGCGCTCAAAGCGGTGAAAGCCAGCTTAGAAATGTAATAGCCATACTCTGGCGGCGCAGCTATTGCGTCGCCAGCTTCCTCTGTGGCCACAGGCTATCACCACCTTTCCTACCAATCGTTAATATAATAATATTAGGCACTTGCATGAACTGGATCACTGACAATAAAATTCCTCTTGGCAGCTGGATGGAGGCCTTCGTCGATTGGCTTACCACCAACGCCGATTTCATTTTTGACGCTATCTCAGTCTCCCTGGAATGGCTGATTTTGAGCATAGTAGATATTTTTATCTGGATGCCGCCTTTTGTGCCTATGTTAATGACCGCCGCTGTTGCCTGGTTTTTACATCGCAGTATCCCTTTAGTGATCTTTGTAGTGCTAGCGCTTTTATTGATTCTCAACTTAGGTTACTGGCAGGAAATGTTAGAGACCTTTGTATTAGTGTTAACTGCTACTAGCATCTCGATTTTGTTTGGCGTGCCTATTGGTATTATGGCCGCGCACAAGCCCTGGCTTTACACTATCATGCGGCCGATTCTGGATTTAATGCAGACCATCCCCACTTTCGTCTATTTAATTCCCACCTTAGTACTGTTTGGTTTGGGAGTGGTTCCCGGGTTAATCTCGACGATTATCTTTGCCATAGCCGCCCCTATTCGCCTCACTTACTTGGGCATCAGCCGAGTACCCGGCGATTTGTTAGAAGCAGGCCGCGCCTTCGGTGCCACCCCCTTTAAATTACTCTACAAAGTAGAGCTACCTGCAGCTATGCCGAGCATTATGGCGGGGATTACCCAGTGCATCATGTTGTCGCTGTCGATGGTGGTTATCGCCGCCCTGGTAGGCGCCGATGGTCTCGGAAAGCCAGTCATCAGAGCACTGAACACTGTTAACATCTCTCAGGGCTTTGAGGCTGGGCTGGCAATCGTATTAGTCGCTATTATCCTCGATCGTATCTGCAAAGCGCCGGGCGCGAAGGAAGAGGGATAATCATGAGCACTATTAGTATCTGTAATACAGCTAAACTCCATATCCTAAATCAAGAGGCCTTATTATGTCCGCTATAAGCATTCGCAATGTCGATGTAATATTTGGCAGCAATACCGAAAAAAGCCTAGCACTGTTAGATGAGGGCAAAACCCGTCAGCAAATCATCGCTATTACCGGTGATACTGTCGGTGTACAAAACGCCAGCATAGAGATAGCCGAGGGAGAAATTTGTGTATTAATGGGACTTTCCGGTTCCGGAAAATCCAGTTTATTGCGCGCTATCAATGGTTTAAACACCACCAGCCGCGGTAGTTTACTGGTGCAAGATGGCGAGCAGATGGTAGACGTCGCCAGTTGTGACAGCAAAAAACTACTGCACATGCGCAGTAATCGCATTTCTATGGTGTTTCAGAACTTTGCCCTGATGCCCTGGCTTAGCGTCTTAGACAACGTCGCTTTTGGCCTGGAAATGCAGGGGATGCCCAAAGCAGAACGCCAGCAAAAAGCGCGACAGCAGTTAGAAATGGTGGGCCTTGATCAGTGGGCTGAAAAACTTCCCAGCCAGCTATCTGGTGGCATGCAACAGAGGGTCGGCCTGGCCAGAGCATTCGCTATGGACACCGATATTCTGCTGATGGATGAACCTTTCTCGGCCCTGGATCCACTGATCCGTACCCAGTTGCAAGACGAGTTGATAGAGCTGCAACAGAACATGAAAAAGACCATCGTATTTGTCAGCCACGATTTAGACGAAGCGCTGAAGATAGGCAGTAAAATCGGCATTATGGAATCGGCTCAAATTATTCAGTACGATACTCCGGAAAACATAGTACTGAACCCGGCCAATGCCTACGTGCAAGACTTTGTCGCCCATACCAACCCGCTAAACGTGCTCAAAGGCAGTTCACTAATGGACCCATTGACAACTGATAGCAGCGCAACCTTCGGCCAGTGTATCGACCGGCAACAACAAGTTAAGCTTTTTGTTAATAGCCAACAGCAATTGCACAAAGTGACGATTGCCGAGCAGCCTTGCCAAGTGCAACACTGCCCACTGGAGATGCCAATCGAACAGCTGGCAACTGACAAAGTTACTGTAGTTCCTGCGGATATTGGCATGCGTAGGGCCATTGAAATTAAATATCACACCGGTTTACCTTTAATTTTGCAGCAACAAGAGCAAGTATTAGGAACCCTGAACGACCAGAGTTTCTATCATGCGCTGCTGGGCAAACACTTTAATACGGAGTTTGTTGATCAACAGCTACAACACAGTGCTTAAACTTTTATAAATTTATGTTTATGATGTGTGTTTCAACGCTGAGCAACAGTGGAAATAGTAGTGAAAGGATTTATTATTAGATGATTACAGCACAGCAGATAACTCAGTATCAGGACGAAGGCGTCGTCGTACTGCGCGGCGTCTTTGGCGACTGGATAAAAAGCTTAAACCAGGGCGCCGATGAAAACGTTGCCAATCCAAGCTCACGGGCAATTACTCATCAAAGTGCAGATAAAAAAGGCCGCTTCTTTGAAGATTTTTGCAATTGGCAACGTATTCCCCAATATAAAGAGTTTGTCGAACACTCGCCCATGGCAGAGATCGCCGCTGCCTTAATGGGCTCACAGCAAGTACAGTTTTTCCACGACCACTACTTAGACAAAGCCGCGGTCAGCGGTGTTGCTACCCCCTGGCATCAGGATATGCCCTATTATTTTGTCCAGGGACAACAACATGTCAGCTTCTGGATTCCGCTGGACTCCAGGTCGGCGCATGTCTCTTTAAAATGTGTTGCCGGATCTCACAAGTGGCCAAAGTTAGTCAGGCCAACTAAATGGTCTGGTAATACCGATTTTTATACCGACAGCAGCCAATTTATGGATCTTCCTGACATTGATAATGGCGATTTTCTGATTCGCAGTGAAGCGGTGGAACCCGGTGACGTAGTGGCCTTTAATTTTAAGACTGTGCACGGTGCCAATGCGAACACTGTCAACACTAGCAGTCGCACTCTATCCTTTCGATTGGTAGGCGACGATGCTCGCTATATTCAACGACCGGGAAATACCTCCCCCAACTATCCTAACATTAACCAGAGCAGTGGTGAGCGATTGCGCGAAGACTGGTTTCCGATGATTTACGGCTAATAACCCTGCAAGCTCTTGCCAGGGAATATATCATCTGGCAAAAGCAGGTTCCAGTCACCTAGATAGCACTGCTGTTACCTGCCATCTCGACTAGCTATTCAGATGATTTTTGCACTTAACGCTTTCAGTACTGCGCGGGTTCTGTCCCGGGTTTTAAGCTTTGCCAGTAGGCTGGACACATGGTTTTTCACCGTACCCGGTGCCAGAAAGATTGTATTGGCGATCTCTTTATTACTAAAACCTCCGGCAATCAGCTTTAAGATCTCTTTTTCTCTATCTGTCAGCGGTTCAATGCCGGGGTCGCTAAAAGTCGACAGTTGCTGCTTATTCAGCTGATTCAAAAGTACTGGCTCGGCCAAGGTCTGACCTTCGGCAACAGCGAAGATCGCCTGATGCAATTTATCAGTATCTATGTCCTTAAGTAAAAAACCATTGGCACCTGCCTGCATCGCCTGTACAAAAAGTTCCGGGTCATCAAAAGTCGTTAGGATAATGACTTTGCAGTCGCTGTTGCCTCGGCGAAGCTGTTGTAATGTCTCGATACCGCTCTGTCTCGGCATGCGAATATCCATCAACAAGACATCCACCGCAGCAGCTGCCAATTTATCGACCACCTCTAAACCTGAATCCAGCTGCCAGAGCAATTCAATCTGTGGGTGAAGTGACAGTAAATTGGCGATTCCCTGACGTACTAGCGCCTGATCATCGACTATGGCAACTTTAAGCATTCTCAGATTGCTCCGCTTGTATTAGTGGCATCTCTATTACTATTTCAAAGACATCGCTATTCAGGTAGTTGAACTCTACACTGCCACTGTATTCTTCGACCCGCTGCTCTATTGACGCCAACCCAACCCCGATTTTCAGCTCATTGATATTGCCGCATGGGTTGGCGATACGCATATACAACTGATTGTCCTGTTGACTTAAACTTATACTGACAGACTTTTCACTGCCGTGACGGATGGCATTGGTAATCGCCTCTTGGCAAATTCTTAAAATAGCTTCGCCCTGACCGTGTGAGCTAACCTTTAACCCATTTGGATAATTAAGTTGCAGATCAATTCCTGGAAGTTTTTCGACAAATTGCTGTAACACTGTCGATAAATCTAACTCTGCATCCAGGCGAATATCCTTCACTACCCGGCGAATATCTGCCAGTAATTGGCTGGCAATGTCTTTACACTGCAAAAGAACTTGTCGCTGTTCTACGCTGCTAGTCTGCACTGCAAACTCTAAGTTCAGATGCAGTGCGGTCAGTTGATGACCGCAAATATCGTGTAAGTCCCGGCTTATATTGAGCCGTTCACTCTTGCGCACACTGTCCGACAATAGTGCCCGGGTGGACTGCAACTGCACATTCAATAATTGTAATTTTTCTCGGGAGTGCTGCTCTTTAATGGCGATCCTAATGGCTGAAAATGCAAACAGCTGAAATGACAATTGTAAACTCAGCTGCAGTGCAAAAGTGTACAAGTCCTGTTGCCAGAACAGTAAAAATATCCCGGCCCAAATGCCATTAACCACCGCTAACAACGACAGTGATTGTTTTTGGTTGTAGATAATCGGCACTTGTGCAGCCACTATCACCAGCAAGATAAAAATCACATTTAAATGACTGAGGTAAAATAACAGCAAGACACTGACTAATTGTAAATATAGGCAAAGCTGTTGCAGTTGTGGCCATTTTCTCTGCGCTGGTAAATAATGGAACAATAGATAACAACACAGATACACAGCAAAAACGCCATAGTAAAGAACTTGTAGAGCAATACTCAGCTCTATTGGCAGCTGCACACTGATCAGTAAGGTCACCAACCAGGCAACTCCTCCGCCTAATACTACAGGCCAACTAAGCTCTATTTTTCGCGCCAACATACGATTGCAATCCCGAACTAGAAAACAGCTATTTTAACGAGTGTTAATATTTTTTAAATAGGCCATAAGTCATCTTTAGCCCACAGCGAGTATTTAGTAACAGTCATGACTTTTGGCACCTG
>Ga0105359_10002083_pt1 | contig 16629 bp, 20 predicted proteins | sample GOMGulsemesocosm_6_FD_83659 | JGI IMG/M metagenome (GOLD analysis project Ga0105359, IMG submission 83659) | Methane-oxidizing microbial communities from mesocosms in the Gulf of Mexico - GOM8C Gulf of Mexico | ecosystem: Environmental > Aquatic > Marine > Cold seeps | place: Gulf of Mexico...
AAATTCCAATTGATATACTTGGATCAGGGTCTATTTTATAAACCCAAAACCAAATCAGCCCAAAGTCAATTATTATAAGTCCTAAAATTTTATAAAGTGTCTTCATTTTGATTACTCACAACGTTTAGTATATGAAGCGTAGCCTGCCGATAGGCGGTTATGATTTCATATACAGTGTTGTACCTAGTTTATTATTTTCAATTATACTATTCACTAAATCTCTAAAAGTGATCAAATCTCCAGTTTTCAGAGGTCGTTTGTAAATAACATTGGGTATTATCTTATCTATCCAATATTTAAATCTTCTTTCAGTTTCCAATTTCCCGTAAGTCAGTTCGTCAAAAGTTCTTACTCCTGTTAAGGTTGCTTCTTCAAGTAAAGGAGAAAAATTGTCGTTATTATTCAAATATTCAGAGATATTGGTAGACGGGCTTAAATTATCTACGTTAGCTCCTTTAATTTTTAAATTCTTTTTTAGAGTAAGGAAAACCGCAGAGCTTAAACATTCATTTTCGAGAAGTTTAACCGGTTTTATTATCTCTTTTTCAGCTCGTTTAGATATAAATAAACATACATCCCATAAAGTCTTTTCTGTTATTGGTTTTACAACTTCTTTCCATTCGGCTCTTTTAGCTTCAAAACCATAACATTTATTTAGCCATTCTGTCCACTCTTGCCAAGGAAGTAAATCTTGAGCATCTTGCAAGTCAATAATTAAAGTTCCTTTTGTCAATTCAAATGTTTCATCAGCAATCGGGTCAAGAGGACTTGCCAGTCGGTGTTGCTCTTTAAAAATTTCAAAGATTTCTTCTGGACTATATTTCGAAACTTGATTATTCTTCATTTCTCCAATTAGGTACAACGTTTAGCTATGAATAGTACGGTGTAGAAAATCCGCGAGTTTTCGTGTCGTCACAAGCCAAAGCTTTTAGATTTTGTTTTTATTTTGTCGTTTTAAAAGCCAAATATTAAAAGATTTGGCGACTATGTAAAGATACACTTACGTCCCGAATTATAGACCGAAATCCGGATTATTTATAGGTGTTGTTGTGGCAAGTTTTTAATTGATGCATTTATCCACATAAGATTTACAATTCTTAACAGCATTTCTAAGATTTAAATGAATGTCAAAAAGCATTTCATTATATTGATTCTCATCGAATACATCACTTATTTTTTTATTGAATTTTTTTGGTAATTGTCCAATGGATTGGAAATTTGAGTCTTCTTTACGGTGAATATAGTCGAAATATTTATAATGAATTGAACCATTGGATATTTTGTACTCATATTTAAATTCTACTATTCCGACAATAGTTGAAGTACCATCTACATATGAAGTATATTCCCATTTTCCATTTAAATAAAACCCTTTATCAGGGTCGTTTGAGCTTTCTTCGACACCTATAATTACGGGAGAATTTAATATACAGGATAAAATGTTGTTTTGATTAGCATTTTCTTTTTCTAAAATGATAATTCCTTCAGATATTAAATTCCCATTTTCGTCTTCTGAGAGGGTTACTTTTTTTAGTGCCTTAGCTTCTTCAAATTTATTGTTTTCCGAGATATTTATGGTAGGGCTTGCTAGGTACCAATGGTCATTAAATTTCGAAACCATAAAAGTAAAATGCTTAAGAGTTTCATGATTTAAGTTACTATGTATTAATGTTAAATCAAGTGAAGGGACCGTATTATCGGTTCCTACAACGTTATATTTGATATTCTCAAAATTTACTTTAAAAATATCAATCTTGGTGGTCAAAATCATAAATTTCGTTAAGAATAAGGTCTTTACAGTTTCGGAATAACTCTCTTCTATTTGTTTAATAGTATTTTTTAATTCTTCATTTGACATTTTAGAAGAATATTCATCTTTAAATTTATTTATAACAGATTCTTTTGGTAAAATCAGTTTCTTAAATAATAAAGTATCATTCTTTGAAATAGATTCTGCTAGATTATTCCCTAGAATCTGAATTGACTTATTTTGACCAAAACTTAAGGTTAGAGTAAGTAGAAGAATAATTGAAATTGATATCCTAAGATTCATGTATTTTTTTAATTTGCTACAACGTTTCGCTCTGAATAGTACGGGGCAGAAAATCCACGGATTTTCGTGTCGGTACAAGACAATAGCTTTTTGTTTTGATTTTAGCTTGTCGATTTATAAAAGCCAAACTAAAAGGTTTGACGACTATATAAATATACACAAACCCTCGGTTTAAGCGCCGAAACCCGTATTATTTTATAGGTGTTGTTGTAACCAGTTTTTCTAATTTTAAATATTTAGATTCTATAACTGAGCAGTGATGAGAATTGTGACCAGAAATAAGCCAACCAATAATTCTGGGAGTAAACACCATATTATTTCCAGTACCTTCAAAGTCTAAAGATTCTTGGCTTAGAGTTTTGAATAATTCAATTGTGGATTTTCTTACCGCAATAAATTCCTCTTTAATAACTTTAAGACTTAAATTCTCGCAATTATCAGATAAAGCAAAAAATTTATCGTCAAATGATGGGAGGGAAGTTTTATCTTTTCTCGCTATGGTTAATGCTCTATACGAATGTACTCTTTCGCTATCAGATATGTGCTTTATGACTTGTTTAATAGTCCATTTATCCTCTTGGTATTTGTGATTTTCTAAACCTTTAGAAATACTTTCAATTAATGATTCTGTATTTCTACAACTTTGTTCTAACGATTTAATCAAATCCTTCTCTATAGCGTTTGAGACAATAGGTATATAAAAATGATTTGGGTCTGAAAATATTGGTTTCTCTATCATATTCTTCAATTGGTTACAACGTTTAGCTATGAATAGTGCGGGGCAGAAAATCCGCGAATTTTCGTGTCGACACAAGCCATGAGCTTTTAGATTTTGTTTTTAGTTTGTCGTTTTATAAAAGCCAAATTAAAAGGTTTGGCGATTAAGTAAAGATAAAACTACTTCTCGAATTATGCGCCAAAATCCGTATTATTTATAGGCGTTGTTATGAGCTTTGTTTTTCAAATTCTACATATAATTCTTTACACCAGTATTCAATAAGGGATTTCCCGTAAATAACTATGTCGTCACCCCAAATAGAAAGAACAGGTGATTTTGTTTTGTCTTTTAATACAGCTAATGCTCTGTGACCGTATAGTGGAATAAAACCTTCTATTTCAGATGAGTCAAATCCTGATTGATTTAAAGACTCTTTTGCGTGTTTTATATGGTGATTAACTTCGTCAATTAACCATTTCGTCTCTTCTAAATCAATTGGATATTGATAACATTTTCTGGCAAATTCGTCGGGATCTTCTCCATCAGGATCGATAGAAATCTCTAATGTTTTAAAACCATTAATGGCCTTCAACATTTCAAAATAATCATTTGGAAATTTAAACCCGAAGTGACTTTCAAACTTCTCTATTCCAGTTAGACTTAAACCATCATTCCATTTCGTGCCTTTTTGAATTTGAAACCCACATATTTCTTGAAGAGTTTTCGTTTTGAATTTCTCCTCCGAAATAGTTTTAAATCTTAGCCAGTCTTTTTCTTTCATTTAATTTTGAGATTGCTCATAACGTTTAGCTATGAATAGTACGGGGCAGAAAATCCGCGGATTTTCGTGTCGACACAAGCCATAAGCTTTTTGTTTTGTTTTTAATTTTGTTGTTTTATAAAAGCCAAATTAAAAGATTTGGCGATTAAGTAAAGATACATAAGCTTTGGAGTTATAGACCAAAACCCGTATTGTTTTATAGGTGTTGTTACCAGCTTTTTTTATATTTTATTGAAGCCTAAATTTATTCCATCTTGATCATTACTTTTTCGCCATAATATTCGGTCCTTGACAACTTCTCCAATCATAGAAAGTTTAAATTTTACTTGTTCACTCATAATTTCTGTGATTTTGAATTTTATAATTTTAGTGCACCTCATGTTATTCAAGACAACGTTTGGGTGTATTGCGAAATTTGTATAATCTTGGAAAGTTTGAGCGCTAGGATATAATATGAGGTCAGCTTTATTATGATAAAGATATTCATTAGCTAACATGGAACTTATTGGATAAGGTGATTTTTCCAACATAAATTTATCAGTAATTAATTTTCGCAATGCAACCTTATGAGCTAATAAATTATTATTGTCCTCTGCTTGGTTTTCGATTAGGAAATTATGGTGATAAGTACCCAATTCTTCCCAGCTATTTGTTGTTGGTAAAACCTCAGGTAGACTACTAGTGTAAACTAAATCTCTAGTTGAATCAACTTTCCATATGCTAAGAAACCCTATTTCATTTAACTTTCCACCTGATTCTTTTATAGCTGGAAAGGCTTGATCAGTACAATAGAAAACGGATTTGTTTTTAATGTTAGCTCTACCATTAGTATTGCAAAATGCTGATGGAGGGAAAGAAAAAGTTTGAATTATATTTTTGTCTTCAGAATCTGAAAAAGTTTTTTCCATTCTAACTCGATAGAGTTCATGTCCATTAAACTTCCTTTTCAATAATTTAGCTCCTAACATTGGAATTGTCAATGCAAGATCATGAAATTTGTGATAAATATCTTCGGTAGAGGAACTTGAAAAATCTGTAGTAGATAGAATTTGTAAGTTTTTTAGATAGGTTTTTAAATCTGGATATTCAATTTTTAGAGTTTTATAATTCTTCATTTAAGATTTTGACTGATATTGCTGGTAACGTATTTGTGTATGGTTAGTTGCGTGGTTTAGCAACTAATTTAGTAAACAAATACGAACCTGAGAAAATTCCGAAGGAATTTTCCAAATAAGCACTTGCCAAAGCAATTAATTATACACGTTGTTGTGCTTTCGTACTTTTTTATGTTTCTTTCTTTACACTTTAACTCATATAGTTATAAAGAACTATTAATAGGATGATTACAGCAAATACTTTTAAAATAATTACACTTGAATTTGTATCTTCTTCGTCTCTTTTTTTTCCTTCTTTACTGAATAATCCTGTTCGTATTATAAACCAAAGAACGGCAAAAATGACACCAATTAGTAAAACTGCATCTAAAATATGCATAACATTAATTTTTTATTCCGTTTTAAAATTCCTTGTTCCATTTTGGTAAAGTTCCGAATATCTCAAAGTGTCTTTGGATAATAATTCCCTCAATTGTTGAAGGTATGTCAGAATGATTTTGGTTAAACGTTTCGTACCAATAAATATCTAAAGTCTCAATTTTTTCCGCAATCAACTTTTCTTTCCAACTTGTTTTTCTCGGTTTGTCAAACTGTTTTCCATTAACTAATCTGTCAAACATTCCACCTTTCCTTATTTTTTCAGTTCCATTCTGTTTGATTTTTCCTGATGAACCAATATAAATCAATTCTATTTTTCCGTTTTTCAGAGCGTAAACAATATAAATTCCGATTCCATTTTTTGGTGCATTACAAACTTTTCCAAGTTCGTCATTTTTTCCAAAAAAGAAATGTCCATTTGATTCGTATTTTTCTATTTCTTCAAACATTTTCGTTCGGTTTGGGTATGAAGCACAACGTTTAGCTATGAATAGTACGGTGTAGAGCAGTGGTGACTTTTCGTATCGGCACAAGCCATGAGCTTTTAGATTTTGTTTTTACTTTTTTGTTATTAAAGACCAAATCAAAAGATTTGGTGATTTTATAAATATACAACTCCTTTTGGTTTAAGCCTCAAACCCGTATTATTTTATAGGTGTTGTTAGCGAACGTTTTTTAATATACTTTATGTTTTCTTCCCACATACTGGATGATACTTCTTTGATTTTTTTGTCAACTATCATGATGCTATCATTCAGTTCTTTTATGTACCAAAATGACTCTGATTTTCCATAATTGTTATATAGTTTCAGGGTCAAGAATTCATTAGTGTTATTAATTTTTATTCTTGATTTATGTTTTGACAAATAAATATTACGTATAAATTCTGAGTTTATTTCATAATAAGGAGGCCATTTAAAACCTGATTCATGAAGATGTATTGAATATGGTGGAGGTGTGATTGAATCTTTAATTAATATGATATCTTTTTCTTCAATCCATTTACCATAAATATCAGATTTTTTCCACCGTGGTTTCCTGATGGTAAAAGTTATTTCCTCAGAGTTTACTTTCAGTGGTTTACAAATGAACATGCTGTCGTTGATTTGTTTTATTCCCATATTACTTTCACCACCAAAGAAATCAAAATTTAGGATATATGAATTCTCGTATGTAATTATATCCCATTTGAATTCAGAATGGTCATAAAGGAATAATCCAGTAGAATCTCTTAATTCAAGTATTGCAGTTTCTTTGTCTGAGGGAGATGTTAAGTTAAAAGTCTTTCCTGAGAGTTTATTCTTGAATTCAGATACAGACATCTTTTTTTTCGAACAACTAAGAAATGATATAAAAAAAAGTAAATATAGAATCCTCATTTTAATGTTTGCTAACGTTTAGCTATGAATAGTGCGGGCAGAAAATCCGCGGATTTTCGTGTCGACATAAGCCATGAGCTTTTAGATTTTGTTTTTAATTTGTCGTTTTAAAAAAGCCAAATTAAAAGATTTGGCGACTATATAAATATACACTTACATCCCGAATTACAGACCAAAATCCGTATTATTTCATAGGTGTTGTTGTGAACAGTTTTTTATTCCATTTTCCAGTTCTGTTCGGCTACTTCAATTGAGTCGAGTAAAACTTGCTTATTGTTTTTCAAAACAGCAATAAGTCTACTTATCTTAACTAAATTTTCTTTATCTGAACTCCAAATGGCAATCCCATCAGATTCGTCGTCAAATCTAATTTTATTTAAGATTCCTGGATCCGACATTTTTATTGCGCCATAAATTATTCCTAACCAACTAGGACCACCACCTTGATATCCTTTTGATGATAAGAATTCAAAATGACTATCTTTTTCATAAACGTCATAATAGTCTAGTCTAAATTCGGTAGAACTTAAATCTATTATATTACCTCTAGTTTCAGAGCTCTCATTTGATAAAGCAAAGACTAGTTCTTTATTTAATTGAGTTTGTCCATTACAACTTATGAATAAAAGCAATAGAAGTATTTTAGTCGATTTCATTAGTATTTATTCTAGTCTTTCAGATTGTTCACAACGTTTAGCTATGAATAGTACGGAACAGAAAAGGAGTGACCTTTCGTTTTAGTACAAGCCATGAGCTTTTGTGTTTTGTTTTTATTTTGTTAGTTTTAAAAGCCAAACTAAAAGGTTTGGCGACTACGTAAATATACACAAGCTCTGGGATTATACGCCAAAACCCGTATTATTTTATAGGTGTTGTTACCAAGCGTTTTTGTTTAATGCGTTCATAGTCAGTATTTCCATCTTAAAAAAAACATGTCAGTGAGCTCACACTAAACATCGATTATTTTTATATTAATTAATATAAATCTTCATCATATTTTAGTGTTTTCTGTTTTGAGTTCACCTCAACATCATATGTTGTGTGATTTTTTGTTTTAGAAAAATAATATCCAGTATCTGTTTTGTACCAAACTCCTTCAAAATCCTCCCAAACACTTCTTTCTCCTTCGTTTATATACTTCTTTTTTGAATTGTAAAACGGGGATTGCTCAATACTTTTTATTAGTTTTTTATATTGGTTGTCAGAAAACTTAATTTCATAAAATAATGAATAATCCATATCGATAGATTCAAAATTATCTGTGATAACAGAATATTCAGAAGGTAATTCAATAAGAGTGTTTTTTTCAATTCTACTTTCGCTAGAACTCCTATAATTACGATTTAGAAATAGAAATAAACACAATAGAAAAAGAGTAAGTATATATATCCGATTTATTCTATTACTCTTATCTTTTTCTAGTTTCCCTGTTTTTAATAGGTGTTGTTTTATAGGAAGATAAATCAGGTATATTATCCCGCCTAAAAAACCAACTATAAAAACTATAAATATTAATGTAAAGATGTCTGAAAACATTTCTTATTGTATTTTAATTCTTAGTTTCTTTGATGGATATTATAACTAATAGCATTTAGTTGTTTTATTGTACCATATGCTTGGCAACGTTTAGCTATGAATAGTACGGGGCAGAAAATCCACGGATTTTCGTGTCGACACAAGCCATAAGCTTTTTGTTTTGTTTTTAATTTTGTCGTTCTATAAAACCAAATTAAAAGATTTGGCGATAAATGTAAATATACACAAGCTTCTAATTTTAAACACCAAAACCCGTATTATTTATAGGTTTTGTTAGGCATAGTTTTTATTTTATTGAATTTTGATGTCTGATATAATTATTAAGAAGACCTCTAATTTGTTCTGCTGCCACAGGGTTTGCTGAGTGAACTTTAAATTCCAGGTCTCGTAAATCCAAACCGGATTCATAAACCAACCATTTCGCAGCTGCTAATCCATCAGGCGCTATTTTACCGTCCTCTCCTAGACCAAGGTCATTGTCAAAGCTAATGTAATTAGGTAGTCCGTTATTCTTTATGTAATCGACAAAATCAGAGTAGGTTCTGACAATATTAAATTCAGATTCCATTGATTTGTCATAGACCATTTCAATCGTTCTAATATCATCTAAAAATAATTTTTTCATTCGTTCAATTTTAATTTTTCAAGAGTTAAGGAGGCTAAAGACATTATCTCAATCCATAATTGATTTTCCAAAATTTCAGGAGTATCAGGTAAATTATTAGGGAGGCTTTTAAGTATTGTTTTTAGCTCTAAATCAAATTCACTCAGAGTTATAAATTGTTTACCAGTCCAAATTTCGTGATACCATTTTTTGTTTTTGATATGGCTTGAATCCCATTCAGTTATAAGTTCTTCTGGCACATGAATAAAGGGTACAGCCTTTTTATATTTAATCTGGAATTCTCTAGACTCTAAAGTTTCAAGGATATCAAATATATTAGCTTTTGTGTTTTTTTGCAGCTCTGTCATTGTAATTGTGCCTAACGTTTAGCTATGAATAGTGCGGGGCAGAAAATCCGCGGATTTTCGTGTCGGCACAAGCCATAAGCTTTTAGATTTTGTTTTTAGTTTGTCGTTTAAAAAAAGCCAAATTAAAAGATTTGGCGACTGTGTAAATATACACTTACACCCCGGATTATGCACTATGCCCGTATTATTTTATAGGTGTTGTTATGGAGCGTTTTTTATTAGGAAGCTAAACCCGCAATTAGTTTTAATTTCATTGTAGTCTATTAGTCCATCCAAATCAGCTTTATTTTCTATTGGATAGAGTGTTTGCACTCTATAATAATCGATTTTAATATTGCCTTTTAAATATTTTGTATAAGGTCTAAACCAAATAGCATATTTAGCACCATTATAGACTATTTTTAAATATTTATTATTGAACTTATTACTTTCCGCAATATTTTTAAAACACTCAATTGCATTTAACAAAAAGTTAGGGACAGTTTTAAATCCGATATTTTCGTCAAAATGATATGATTTATCACTTTGGTGTTCTTTGACTTGCTCCGAAAAGTGGCGGAACATGGTGTGAACATATGTAAACCCGTCAATTAGTATTTTTTCACCATTTAGTTCAATAATTTCTTCGTCTTTACCAAGCTCTTGATAAAACTCTTTTACCAGAAGGTAAATATATTTTCCATGAAGGACTATTGACTTTTTTAAATAATCTTTTCGATGACCTCCAATTTGAAGTCTCTCACAATATTTATCTAATTTTTTTAATTGATGTTTTGTTTCTTGGGAAACGTAGTTAATTAATTCACTTCCGTTTGATTTATTGGTAATAAATGAATTCCAATCTTCATACTGCTTTTGCAAAAATGAAACATCAATTCGTTTTCTGTCAATTGGAATTTCTCCTTGATGGTTAAAAACTTTTTTGTAACCATTTAAATCATTGAAGTATAATATGTATCTATTTCGGAAAAGATAATTTTTACAAGAAGTATAGTCATGAATGTTTATGTTCTTTTCTCCTTTTGCATCTCGCAGTTCCTCAACAATTCCACAAACAAACTGTTCTTCAGCTAAACTTATTTCTTGGCTTGCAAAAACTTTAGTTGCAATAGTTTGTACAACCTCGTCAAAATCTGCTGGTTTGCCTTTTTCGGTATTTAGTGACTGTAATTTCTCTCTGGTGTAATTCATTTATTGGATAAGTCAAATGCTCCCTAGCGTTTAGCTATGAATAGTACGGAGTAGAGAAGCGGTTACTTTTCGTGTAGGTACAAGCCATAAGCTTTTTGTTTTGTTTTTAATTTTGTTGTTTTATAAAAGCCAAATTAAAAGATTTGGCGGTATTGTAAATATACATTTACCTCTCGAATTTTAGACAGAAAACCGTATTATTTATAGGTTTTGTTAGCAAACGTTTTTTTATTTTGGAAGTATAAGGGATCACTTTCTAGAACGCTTCTCTTTACGAATTCCTTTTTTTGTTCGTGTATCAAATAAAGATGTCCAATCTTTTCTGTCATCACTGACTAACCAATCTTTATACTTATCTTGAAAAGCACCAATTCCGTCACGTTTTATAGCCCATAAATAATATTCGATAAGATTAGGGTTGTTTTTACAAAATGTTAATGTGCAGTTTTGAATTCCAGTGATTGTTGCATAAGGCATTCGTTCAATCCTGTCTGCCATTATTATTGAAAGCTCTCCTTTAGTTAGATTTCGCTCTTGACATTCAGACTTTACTTTAGTAACAGTTGAGTCAGTGAAAAATTCGGCAAGTATTGGTAGCGATTTCTCCCCAAAAATAATGATTTTTTCAGCTTCAACTGTTTTTGTTATTTCTTTAGAGTTTTCAATCTCTGCGATGGTGTTTAATAGAGAGTCAATTTGAGTTTTTGTTTGTCCAAATCCCAAGTTCAGATTTACAATAAAAGTAAGTATTATGAAAGTCTTTTTCATTTTAGATATAGTTGTAGCTTATCAAAACTATTCATTATCCTTATTTTTTCAAACCTAAAATGAGTGAACTATGGCTTTTATTTAGGCAACAAGGAATTTTTAATGTTTGCTAACGTTTAGCTATGATTAGTACGGAGTAGAGAGGGAGTGATCTTTCGTTTTGGTACAAGCCATGAGCTTTTGCGTTTTGTTTTTACTTTTTATTGTTAAATACCAAATCAAAAGATTTGGTATTTTATAAATATACACAAGCTTAAGGATTAAACACCAAAACCCGTATTATTTATAGGTGTTGTTGTTGCCAGTTTTTTAATTATTTCCGTCAATCACAGAAGTATTTAAAGAATCTTCTAAATTTCCTTTTTTCAATAAATCTGCAATTACTTGTTGGATGCAATTTCTTGTAAGTTCTTTAACGAATAAGTCGGGTGGAGTTTGATATAATCCACCAAGATTCTCTCCGTTTATTTCGTCATGTTTAATTGCGGTTTCTAAAAATTTAAATGTCCATATATTAATTCCATAATGCCGTCCATCAGGTAAGTCTACGTGAATATTTGCAAATTCATTTTTTGTGTCCCAATTACCAGGGTCAACTTCTTCAAACTCCAACCATAATTTAAATTCTATATCCTTAGTCATAAATCAGGTTTTTCTGGTAGAATCTTAAAGGCTTTTCCAGCTGTGAAGCCATCCATAAAATCACTTAAATTGTCGTAAACAGTTTCTATTTTCTTGGTTCTTTTGTCTACTTGAATTTCAGCATGGAAATTGAGGAATAGAGTATAAATTTCCTTTTTAGATTTCCCGTTTTCATAAAACTGGTCAATCAAATTCAATAATTCATCATGATGATTCTCACCTAATACGATTTCAAATAGTCTTTCTTTATGTTCTTGGAATTCGATACTCATTTTAATTGGCTACAACAAGTAAATAAACACAATGGTGTTTATTTCTTTTATATGGTTAATGTAGTGATTTTTTCCTAGATATTAGTAAACACCTGTATTTACTAGTATTTATTGGGTAGTAAACATTTGTAGTCACTTGTAATCATTTGTAGTCGTATAATTATACGTTTTTTTATATCTCTTGTTAGTTTCATTATAAAACCTAAATACATTAAATTATCATCTTCTAGAAGTTTTTGTTATTTGATATTAGTTTATTTTTTACTTTATCAAAACACTTATTACTGGTTTTGGTATATTGTTTTTTTATAGCAGTATAAAATCTAACTTATAGAACATAGATAACGGTTTATTTTTGTAGGTACTAATAGTGATTAATCAGTTATGTTTTGATGTGCTAATTTCAAAGTGATTTTATTTTTATTGATTACAATGATGCAGGACCATATAACCCAATAAGCATCTACAGCAAAAGTTATTTTCTGTAGAAACGGTAGATAGTAGAACCCAATTTTTGTTTCAAAAATAAAAAAGACGATTATACTTAGGACATAACAGAGATATGCTAGTTGTTTCAAGCCTTTATTTTTGAAATTTCGTAGTTCAAAGAAGAATGGAATCAGCGCAATTGTACCTAGAATAGCAGTGATGGTTACTATTAAGTCATGATAATCTGTATACATGAAAGTGAATACAGTCATAGCAGCTATCCCGAAATAAGCAATCAATTTTGTGTTACGATTTTTTACTGGAAATATATTTGGTAGAATGTAGAAAAAGGAAATCATAGTAAAACTCAGAATCAAATGTGAAATGACAGCTATAAACCGAGCGTTATTAATAGCTCCACTTTGAGTGATAGGATCCATGGCATCACACAAAAAATTATGATAAAAACTATACCCATTCGCATCCGGATGATTAATGGAACCACCCGGATATGCAGCTGCAGCAAATGTATAGACTATAATATATAGTCCCAGACCAAATATTGGGAAATAGGGCAGGTATTTTGTATTGAATTTGTTCATTTTTTAATAGTTGACACAAGTCATGTATTTTTTGTTTTATAAAAGGCAAGTTTTAAATAATGAATACCTCTAAGTTAAATAAAAGAGAGCTAAGCGAATTAAAAGTATTGGTGATTAATGTAAATAGACATAACCACTCTAGATTGTTTATAGGCTTTATTGTAGTGCATTTTTATTTGATATTCATATTTAAAATATATAAATAACTTTCAGGGTATTCATTTTGAGTTTTTTTGCAAAACCCTGTTTTTTCAAGTATTTTCATTGAGGCGATGTTTTCTTTTTTACACCATGCCCTTAGTTCTTTAAGATGCTTTAATTTGTTAAAACTATTTACCAACATATTTATTATTTCTTTCCTGTACCCTTTATTCCAATGACTTTTATCAAAAGAGAATCCTATTTCACATTGATTTTGAAATTTTGTGTCGTATTTAAGTAGTAAAGTTCCAATAAGTAAATTTTCAGTTTTTTCAATGACACCTAATCTGTAACTATCAAAGTTATTTTTATTATTTACTTGTTTTGTAATCATTTCATATGCGCCACTAAGATCAAGCACTGGATTAGAGCCCCTATATTTCATAGCGATTTTGTCAGAATAAATAAGATACAATCTTTCGGCATCTTTGTTATCTAGTTTTCGAAATTTTAATCTCTCAGAATCTAGTAATTGATCTTTAAAAGGATTTGCTTTTATATGCACATTTAGTGTTGTTGGTTGTTATTAAACACAATATTTATAGATATTTACTTCTGTACCTAAGAATACTTTGTTTTCGCTAAACTTAAAGTTAAGTTTCTCTAATATTTTTTTAGAAGCGCTATTGTTTAATTCGAAAACTCCAAAAATTTCTTTTAATTTTTTAGTTTCAATTCCATAAGTTAATATTTCTGTTAATGCTTCAAAGGCATATCCTTTCGACCAATGCTTTTTTTTAATATGACAACCAATTTGCATCATTGAAGTTGAAGCTAACTCATTCAAGTTGGCAGTCCCAATAAATGTGTTGTCTTCTTTTTTTCGAACAGTCCAAAATTCAATTTCTTTATTGTCAGAATTTAGTTTTTTGTTTAAAAAACGAGTGTAAAATTCAGAAGATTTATTTTGAAATGGTTTTACATATTTAAACGCATCAATTTCCAAATACATTTCTAAAACTTCAGGGATATCTGTACTGGATATAGGGCTTATTATAGTCCTGTCAGAAATTAACTTCATAGATTGTTCTTTTTTAATACACTGTAGTATTTAGTTATAAATAGCATAAGCTATAAAGTTTTGCATCTTTTTTTTAATTTTATCATTTCCTAATAACTAAATTAAAAGGTATGTAAATATATTATAAACTTTATTATTAAAAATCAAACTCGTATCATTTATAGCTGTTTTAGTATTTTTTTTTGATTATAATAATTTATTTGTTTTTCTTTTTTGAACACACTCTAATTAAGTGCATCACTGATGTGTTCTAATTAGGTTATTTTCGATCTGTTATAATCAGGAATAGATAATGAGGAAACTTAAAACGAATCAATTATTTGTCTTCCGTTTGGGATAACAGTAAAATAAAGTTTATGCTTTTTAAAAAACATATTTAAGGATTTTTAATCATTTCAAGGTTATTGCAAAAAAAAAGCTACAGACTTGGATATAAAGTCCTTTTCAAATCATTTATATTTTTTGAGTATTGCACTATAATAGTGGATATATGTTTTTTCTTAAATAGGTTATGTTTTAAAATCTAATTAACTTAATAAGAGAGTGTATTAACCCATCCATCATTAATTTACGAGTTAATGGAGATTTAAAAAAACATAAAAGAGGTTGCTATTAGCAATAGTTGGTGTTTTTTATTATAAATTTAGTTTTTTTATAAAAAAAGCAGCGATATTTGTAGAGATTATAAGAGCAAAAAACATTGTTTTGCTTTATTTTAAATTTTTGCCTAAAAAAAATGTAATGCTAGTAAGTACTGTTTTAATTGATGTCTTTGGATTTATAGTATTTAGTTCAAAAAATCACTTAAAAATTAAAGCATAATGAGTTATCCAAAAATACCATTAGCACAGCAAGTAATACAATTATGTGCTGCCAAAGGAGTATTGCACGTGGTAATTTCTCCAGGAAGTAGAAATGCTCCATTAACGATTGGTTTCGCGTCACATCCTGAAATTAAAGCATATAGTATAGTTGATGAACGATGTGCAGCTTTTTTTGCATTAGGAATAGCTCAAGAGTTACAGCTGCCAGTTGCAGTAATTTGTACTTCAGGATCAGCATTGTTAAATTATTATCCTGCAATAGCGGAAGCTTATTATAGCAGAATACCATTAGTAGTAATTTCTGCTGATAGACCAAAAAAAATGATAGATATAGGTGATGGTCAAACAGTTAGACAAGAAGGTGTATTTGATAATCACATATTATATGCTGCTAATTTAAAACAGAGTATAAATGTTGGTGACAAATGTTTTTCTGATAAAAATCAAGAACATATAAATATAGCTATAAATATAGCTATTAAGGAAAACGGACCAGTACATATCAATGTGCCATTTGCAGAGCCGTTATATGAAACACAAGAAAATTTCACGGAAGAGATTACTGTAACGGGTTCTATAAAAAGAACAGAGATGCTTAATCAAAATAATTTTGCTGCTTTTATAGGTGATTGGAATTTGGCAGAAAAAAGAATGATTTTAATAGGGGTTAATCCTCCAAATAACATTGAACAAGAATTTTTAGATTACCTAGGTAATGACTCAGCTACAGTAGTATTTACTGAATCTACTTCAAATACACATCATTCAAATTTTTTTCCAGGAATAGATAAGATTATTGCGCCATTAAATGATAATGAATTGTCTGAATTACAACCAGATATATTATTAACGATAGGCGGATTAATAGTTTCAAAAAAAATAAAAGTATTTTTAAGAAATTACAAACCTAAGGCTCATTATCATGTAGGGAAAGATAAAGCGTTTGATACTTTTTTCTGTTTGAAACATCATTTTGAAATATCAGAAAATTCTTTTTTCAAAGAGCTTTGTTTATCAAATATTGCTATTGAAAGTATTTATCAAAAAAAATGGTTGTCGGTAAAAAATAAGAGAACAGAAAAACATAAGAACTACTTACAAAAACTTCCGTTTTCTGATTTTAAAGCGTTTGAGACTATTTTAAAGATGCTCCCTAGTGATATAATATTACATTTAAGTAATAGTTCTACAGTACGTTATATACAATTATTTGATAGTAATCCGAATATAGTTCAATATTGTAATAGGGGAACTAGTGGTATTGATGGATCAACAAGTACAGCTATTGGTCATGCTGTAGTTTCAAAAGAGCAAAACGTATTGATTACAGGGGATTTAAGTTTCTTTTATGATTCTAATGCGTTATGGAATACTAATATTCCAAATAATTTCAGAATAATTATTATAAATAATAGTGGCGGAGGAATATTCAGGATATTGCCTGGTGATAAAAATACCAAGGATTTTGAAACATATTTTGAAACTACTCATAAGCTTACTGCAGAGCATTTGTGTAGAATGTATGGCTTAGAATATTTAGTAGCCTCAGATGAAAATTTATTAAAAAACAGTTTGGAAGATTTTTTTACAGAGAGTAATTCCCCAAAACTATTAGAGGTATTTACTCCACGAGAAATTAACGATGAATTATTGTTGAACTATTTCAAGTATTTAAAGGATATATAGGTGTTTTTAAAAATTTTTTATTTAAGAAGATTTTCCTATATTTGAGAAGAACTATAAATTA
>Ga0105359_10002085_pt1 | contig 16620 bp, 12 predicted proteins | sample GOMGulsemesocosm_6_FD_83659 | JGI IMG/M metagenome (GOLD analysis project Ga0105359, IMG submission 83659) | Methane-oxidizing microbial communities from mesocosms in the Gulf of Mexico - GOM8C Gulf of Mexico | ecosystem: Environmental > Aquatic > Marine > Cold seeps | place: Gulf of Mexico...
AACCGCTGTCGCTTGGTCATTAAGCGTATAAGAAACGGCAATTTGATCTTTAGGCCACAAGAAAGAAAACAAACGAATCATCGGACTAGGCTTAGGTCGACCACCCACTAATCCGGTTAAGCCCGGTGCCATTGCCGTCGCTGCTTGCGCTATCTCACGAGCAAAAATACCAAGTGCTTTTTTATCTTGGTGATGAACCGCAATTTTAACCACGACTTCACGATTATCTAATGACTGCGAATGCACACCATACGTAGTCTCGCTGCCCAATATTTCGATATCGGTTGCAGTAAACTTTTCTAAGCCCAGCGCTTGGAAAATAAAACTCACACGTTCAATAATACTTTCTGCAACGCGCTGACCTTTTTCTACAGCTTGGCGACCGCCAATCATGAAAGAGGCGTTACAACGGAATCCATCCATATACGTCGCGCTGACTTTATAATGATCCGAAGGTGCTCGACCTTTCGCACCGGAAACTAAAACATGATCATCATCTAACTGCTCTAATTTTACCCCAGTGAAGTCACAGGTCACATCGGGCAATAAATATTGTGAAGGATCACCGATTTCATAAAGAATCTGCTCACCCACCGTACCCACAGACACTAAGCCACCAGTACCTTCTGGCTTGCTCACGATGAAAGAGCCATCACTGACACATTCCACAATCGGGAAGCCCATGTTGGCGTAACCGTCTTGCACTAATTGCCAGTCGGTAAAATTACCCCCCGTGCATTGCGCGCCACACTCAATCACGTGACCTGCTAGCGAACCTTGCGCAAGCTGATCATAATCGGTTTCAGTCCAATCAAACTCATGCATCAACGGACCCAGCACCACAGCACTATCAACAACGCGGCCCGTAATCACAATATCGGCACCGTCATTCAAAGCATCACGAACAGCACTAGCGCCCAAATAACTATTAACACTGAGGCATTGCTCTGGAAATTCTTCACCCGAGAACATCTCGACCACGCCTGCATCAGCAAACTCTTGCTGACGCTTTACCAGGTTATCGCCTTCAACCGCGGCTACCTTCAGGTTCATCCCTGCCTTATCAATCGCAGCCTGTAACGCGGCAACACAGCCACGCACGTTCACGCCACCGGCATTACTCACGACTTTAATGCCCTGCTCAGCAATTGGCTTTAGCAAACGCTCTATCGTCGTTACGAAATCTGGCGCAAAACCCGCCTCTGGGTTCTTCATACGCGCACCTGCCATAATCGACATGGTCACTTCGGCAAGGTAATCAAACACCAAATAATCAATCTGGCCTTGTTTCACTAGCTGTTGCGCCGCCATCGAGGTATCACCCCAAAACGCTGATGCACACCCAATACGTACTTTCTTTACAATCATATTTAAACCCTAAAATACTCACGCCAAGTTCATAGCAAAATATCAATGACCCAAGACTACCAAGCAAGCGCTTGGTTTGTAAAGTGTTCGATTCAATGTTATCTATACAACATCTATATAAAAGACCAAATATTGAGTATTTCTAATCTTATGCCCCAGAACATGACCCAGCCTTCTCCTAGTCATCAAGCATTGATTGACCAAGGCATCATCAACGCCCCTAGCAGCGCTAAAGGCCGTTTATTGCAGGCAGCGGCCAACCTATTTAAAGAAAAGGGCTACGAACGCACGACAGTAAGAGATTTAGGTAAGGCCGTCGGCATTCAATCGGGCAGTTTGTTTCATCACTACCCGAATAAAGAATCCATTTTACGTGCCGTCATGGAAGAAACCATCTTGCTCAATACCGAGCTGATGAAAGAAGCCCTGTCGCAAAGTGACAAACCTGAAGACAAAGTATTAGCCCTCATCCAATGCGAACTAGAATCCGTATTAGGCGAAACCGGTGCCGCCATGACCGTTTTGGTTTACGAATGGCGCTCGCTCAATGAAGAAAGCCAACAGCACATACTCACCTTGCGGGGTATTTATGAAGATTTATGGATCAGTGCATTAAGCGAAGCCAAAGAGGCAGGTTCAGTCGTCATCGACCCTTTTGTATTGCGACGATTACTCACGGGCGCATTAAGCTGGACCGTCAACTGGTACCGCCAAGAAGGCGACATGAGCATCGATCAACTCGCTCACATGACACTTAGCCTTGCGATTAAGCCCGTTTAATACTCAAAAGCACTAAAGTGACACTCAGATATTACAAATAAGTCGTTGATATTCATGGGGTTTTTGTTAAGTTACCCACTAATTAGCAAAGGCGAGATATTTTCCCTAATTGCCTGTTGACATTACAGGCTCTACTCAGGATAATTCACGCCCTAAATTTTACTAAATAATTCCAAAGGAGCCGACTATGGCAAATTCCGCTGGTTCGAAAAAACGCGCACGCCAGGCTGTAGTACGTCGCTCTCGTAACGTTAGCCTTCGTTCTATGGTTCGTACTTACATTAAGAAAGTACAAGTTGCTATCGACGCAAACAACTATGAAGATGCACAAGCTGCATTGACTAATGCAATGCCTTACATCGATAAGATGGTTACTAAAGGTATTTTGCACAAGAACAAAGCCGCTCGTACTAAGAGCCGTCTAAATGCTACAGTATTCGCCCTTAAAGGCTAATTGCTAAGTATTTAGCTTAAGGCCAGACTTACTCAGCGGAGTGAATCTAGGCTTTAAACAAAAAAACCAGCTTCGGCTGGTTTTTTTGTGCCCGCAATAAATCAAACTTTTATCAGCACGGTAATGACATCGCAACGAAGTCATTCATCCCCCGAAGCCCGCACCCGCAATATATCAACTATTATTTAAGTCATTCAAACAAGAACTCTGAAAGGTGTTTCATCGTTTATGCTTAACCTATTCAAAGCCACCTCATTAGCCCTCATAGCCATCGCTAACTTTTCCTACGCCATTATCACTCTGGCCGATGAAACAACGCCTACAGGCTTAACACTGACCATGGGCACATCAAATGGCCCTCCTTACATGATCCAGAAAACAGAGTCGGGCCTCGACATTGATATTCCTCGGGCCGCGATGGCAAAAATTGGCTTCCCACTCAGGCTCGAGTTTTATCCGCTATCGCGCGCTATTCACGAATTACAATTGAACCGCATTCATTTAACCGCCCCCTTTTTTACCTCAGCACCCAAGGGCATCTTTGTTTCAGATTCTCACATCGAATATCGCCCCAGCGTAATCACACTAACTTCTATCGATAAACTGAAAAACATTGCAGAGCTCAAAGACTACACAATTGCGACCTTTCAAGGGGCGACAGGCTACTTTGGCGATGAGTTTTATTATGCGAGTAAAAAAGCCCCTGATTATGTTGAATTTCATGACATGGAAAAGCTGATTGATTTATTAATGAGCGAGCGTTATCAGGTTGTAGTTCTAGATTATTGGATATTCCGATTTTTCCTCTCTAAATCCAAATATGCAGACCGACTTAATCAAGTAAAATTTCATGAGCTACTACCCCGCGTACCGGCGGCCGTCGCCTTCAACAATAAAGAGTTGCGCGACAAATTTAACAAAGGGCTGCGCATGATAAAAGAAGACGGCAGCTATGATAAAATAATCAATCGCTATCAACGCAACGAATGAATATTTGCCAATTGGACGCAGCAAAATAAAATTCAATTTTAATCATCATCAAGGATCTATTTATGTAGAATAAACGCCATATAAATTAATTGGCGAAGAACGGAATAGATAAATGGATCCCTACAAAGATATCTGCACCACCCCACTCGAAATGCTTTACCAGTGGAGTGAACAAGTGCCAGATCGAGTTTTCTTACGCCAGCCAGTCAATGGCCAATACAAAACCTATACCTGGTCACAGGTCAATGACCAAGCTCGTCGTCTTGCATCCGCACTCCTGGCTCAAGGCCTAAACAAAGGCGATCGCGTCGCTATTTTATCGAAGAACTGCGCCGAATGGTTTATCAGTGACTATGCCATACAGCTGGCAGGCCTGATCAGCGTTCCACTCTATCCAATGCAAACCCCAGATACGCTAGAGTACGTATTAACACACAGCGACTCAAAAGTGATCATCATCGGTAAGCTCGATGGCGCTACCACGATGGAGCCCGGCATACCCGAGAATGTCATCCGTATTGCAATGCCTTATGACATGGATATGCGTATTGATCATCAATGGGATAGCCTGCTTAGCAATGTCGAGCCAAGCACAGAAAACCCAATTCATCCGATGGATTTGCTGTTATACGAATATGGAATATTAGAATTTTGTTGCTGGGTGAATATACACACTTCAAATATAGTGTTTTCTATTAATTCACTAACAACACTTTTCTGGCAACGTATTTTTAATACTTCAGTAATCTCTAAATCTTTCAAAGAAATAAAATTCTTTTAATAATATTTGTGCTGTAAAGCAGTGAGTGAGCAAATTTCTAGATAATTAGAGCACTTTGTCTCATACTTCTATCGAATGATGGCTTTTGGTGGGTGCTGGGTAGTTAAGCTGGAACAAAGTGATCAGCGGTCGGATACGTATACCGTTCTGGATTCTGTGGAGTATTTGACGCCTGTTATTTTTCTAACTTCAGTTTTTTTATAGTCAACTTTCAATGTAGGCTTTGAAGCCCTACCTTTGGACTTTTTACTGTTAGTCGAAGTTAGCGTGTATTCGATATCCACTTTATCTGATAACATTATTCTGTCTTCCACAAAGTATTTCTTCTCACGTTTTACACTTGATGAATTTTTAAATAACAACACATTATTACCTAATTCATCATCGTCGGTGTTTATCTGAGACGACTTGAATATTATGCCATCTAGGCCTAAATCCTCTCTTGAAGCCAAATACTCTGTAATGATTTGGGTTGGAATGTAATCAATATCTTCTTCTCCAGGCATAATCGGAAGTGACATTTCATGTGCTATCCTTTTTAAAAATGCAACTCTCGCAACTAAATCTGTATGGTTTGAATCAAATGGGCTACCAGCTTCCTTAGTCCAGGCGTACTGAAGACGTGGTAAGTCCAACAGTTTTAATCTCTTCCTCGGCACAAAGCATCCTATAACAGCAAAGCTACCAACCGGCGCACGAACCTCCGCAATGCAAGTATCTCGATCTAGTGCACCATAAAAACTACTAATTCCAACAGCATTCATTCTGCCAGCAGAAGCATTTTCAAGTGGGGGGCCCAACTCCAAAGAAACATCTGAAAGAAAGGAACGCACCTGTTTTTCTGATTTGGCTATTCGTGCTCTATATATTGAATCTTTAGAGGTAAGTTCACGAACAACTGAGTTGGTACCAAACGGTTTTATCTTATCAATTGTATTGAACAGCTTTGCCAGAAGGCACGACACTGTACTATTAAAGAATCTTGATTTGTTAAGTATATCCCTTTTACAGCTTTCCCACTCTTCGTAGTAATAGCTCGTGTCCGGAGACAGTTCCTCATATTTGCAGTCACTGCTATACTTTAACCCTCCGCATAAAGCATCTTTCCCTTGAGGGTCATAGTTCGTAGATAAGTAATCTAAAATTGCTTCTGCAATAGACTCATCCACTGAAGCTATATCACATATCAACACTTCAATGGGCTCCCCATCCTGTTCTAGTTCATCAAACCCCATGTGAAATCCGTAGCTGCGCTCAGGCTCTGATGTTTGCTGATATTGCTTTTCAAGAACATCATGTACCTTTTCCGCAAAGTCTTCGATCGTTATCAGGAAGGACTTATCTTTTCCACAGAAACTACATTCGCCACATTTATTATCTTTTTGAATCACGCTCACGAGGTAATCATCTCTGATGCATTCACAGCATACTTCATTTGCATTCTTCACTGATTACGTACCTCACTACTGATTCGACTAGCGTTTATTTTCGCCAGTAAGTTGTAACATACTTTCACCAGCGGCAAGAAAATCTCCAATGGAATATGCAGCTCTTTTGCTAGACTGGTTTTCCAGTTAATGCTAGTTGTAATCAGGTATGGTGATCCTAGTTATTTCCCATACCTTCGACTTCTAGTGATCTGTTCTTTATGGATGCAGAAATTAGCACATCTTTATATAAACCCCCAAATCCGATTTCCGTTGAAGGCCTTGAAAATCCGCTCCCTTTGCCTTGTTGGACAAGTTTTTTTGACGTCTAAAATTTTGGTTGTCACTCCGACTTCGGAGAAGTCTTGTCTTATCTATTCACAACCGTCTTGACCTAATAGCTCAGCAATTATCGGTTCTGGCCAGTATTGTAGTTTTTGACCTATAGGCTAATCTGAAAGCCAGAAACCTATCTGTAAATCGTGTTGTTTTCGTAAATCAATCCCTTTCGATTAGTGTACGGAATATTTCTACTTGTGACGGTTATTTATTTCAAGGGATTACAATTACAGTACCAACAGCCATCTTCAAATTATTTCTAATATAAATCCTCATAACTAGAGCTTTTTGACAGTCTTTTTAATTCTTCTTTAGAAAACTGAAAGTCTAAATTTAATTCACCTTTATAAGATAGCTCTTTTACAGGATGCGAGATCATCATCCCGCTTTCAAATCTTGCATTTATTATTAGCGTTAGGAATCCTTCATTTGAGTGCGTAGTGAGCCATACATCCCCAAGAATCTGGTCTTTGGTAATTTTCTCATTTGAATATGATGTGAAGGAGAAATTACTCGGCAATTCAGCCGTAATTGAAACTATGTAATTTCCTTTATTTTTAACTTCGAAGGTAGATATTACTTTTTTAAGCCAATCCACATTACTATTTTTAATATTTATTAGATTATTTATTAGTACAGTGTCTGTATAAATCCTATTGAGTTCTGATGAGTCTAGGCATGATGTGCTGTAATTATTTTTGAAACTTAAGCAATCATTTAAAATAGAGAAGTACTCGATTGTATATCCACCACTGACTATCTTTTCCAGCATTGTGGTTGCTAATTCGTCTCTAGAATCGGCTATTTCCTTTTTTTCTGTAAGCTCAGTGAATAGCTGAATATTTGGATGGTATCTTGCAATGCTAAGCATTATTGGTATGTAGTGGTTTGATAAATAATAATGATTTTCTAGATTATGGTTTAGGTTATCTATGTACTTTTTTAGCAAGGGGGAGTGCGGCTTGTTATTACCAAGCGTGATAGCCATAGATGTTGAGAAGTCATTTATAATTTGAGTATCAAGGTTGTTTTCGGAATATGTGACGGCTTCTTTTTTATTTATGTTCGCTAGTATTTTAAAAGCTTCTTTTCTTAACCAATTATCTTTTTTTCCTAATAGCGTAGTTACAAGAGTAAGAAGGCTTGTGTCATTCTTGAACGTCTCAAGAAAAAACTGCTGTTTTGAACCTTGACTTTCGAAATTCTCCTCGGAAAATATGTTAGTGAGTTTGTCTCCACCATAATTTACTTGAAAATGTAAAAAACGTTTCATCGACGATGAATAAACTTCTAATATCTTTTTATAGTCGTTATATGAAGTAGACTTTGTATTGGCAATTCTTATTAGGTCGGAAACTTCTTCTTTTGACAGTTGAAATTCATCTCTTTTATTTCCATCTGTTTTTATATGTAGAAGGCGCATATATAATGAATCTATAAGGTACTGATCTCTTAATGCTTCAACTTCCATTTTCAATATGGAATCTTTAGTATCGTGAGATAACCATTTTTCGACTTCTGAGTGAGCGATTTTACGAACCTCACTTTTTATATCTGTCATTCCTAAGAAAATAACAAAAGTTGCTAAAGCACCGAAGATAAACGCTATTGTGTAGAAAAACCTAAGCATCCTATTTATTATCATGTCGTTAAGATTGAGCTTTTGTGCAGCTATTTTATCTTCAATTCTTTGTGAGTATATTTGATACTCTGATTCTAAGTTTCGCCTTTCCACATCTTGATCCATCATGTTGTTATTTCTATCCTATCTCTTGAAGATTAAATATTTAGAATACGTGCAGTGAACCAAATTTTGATTGATGATAGCTAATTTAATTCTATTCATTTGAAAAATAACTTGCTTCCAAATAAGAAAAATTCAATTACTCAAGGGGCTAATATCACTAAAACAAGAATAAAGTACTGGTTTATTCGCTTTGTGGTCATGTGCGTAAAGATAACTTCCCCCTCTGATGAGAGGGGAGATTAATCTTTAATCTTGTTAAAAATGTGCAGTTGCTTAGAGATAATATGAAACACCTGAGAGGTGTACTATGTAAATCTCAATAAAATTTCTCTGTTCTCTCCACGACAATGGTAAGTGTTCAATTTAACTAGAATGTTGCTCAAGTTAATTTAGAATGCACATATTTGTATCTTAGCTAGCTGTAATCACCAAACCTGAATTCTCATCTATAGCAATAAATTCGTCGCCAACCCATACCTATTTACTCTAACAGCATATTTATAAGTATTATTGATACTATGCCAGCCCCCTTCCCTAAAGATCTAAGGATGACTCAGTGTAATCTCATTAAATAATATACCAACGTCTACTTTTAACGCTTTGGAAAGGTACAAAACCTCCCCATCAGAAACCTTCCGCGTTCGCGACTCAATCTTAGCCAGAGTTCCACGACTTATATCCCAGCCAATTAGATTGCATCTTGCAACTAGTTCTTTTTGAGAGAGATTCATACTCTTTCTGATCTCTCGAATATTTGGACCTATCAGATTCATTTAATTGCTCCGCTATCGGAGCTTGATTTTTAACCATTACTAATGCGAAAATGCTCCGAATACGGAGCACTAATGGAAGAGTCTCAAAATAACTCTCATTTTCATCCAGATAGAGCTTAATAATGAAGAAAACCTTAAAGCTAGACCCTATTCTACGAGAAATACTGATAGATCAAGCGGTCCAACAATTCACTGTCACAGAGCTAAGAGATCTATATAGAAGTTCATATCAGCGCTCTACAGGAAAAGAGATTGATCCCGGCGAGGCTAGAAAGTGGCTTTATAGACGCATTTATAAAATGACGGCACAAGGCTATTTAGACAAAACACATTCTGAAGATGGTTCGCTTACAGCATATAGGCTAACTGAGAAGTTCAACTCTGTAAAAATAAAGGATACTAGCTCTTGCCATCTAGACTCTCTGGATGAAGTAAAAGAACGCACTTCAAAAACTAACGATCAAACTAAAAATATTCTCGAATCACTAAAAGATAAGGCTAAGCAATATCAAGTTGATTTGAATGCAAGCATTAGTGAAACTGAAGAATATAAGCTTCTGTATGAATCATACCCCTCTTTAAAGCTTCAATTACAGATGCAGTATGAGCTGTCGAGGAATAATAGCTCGAAATTACTCGGGCAGCTTACCGCAACTCAAAAGATAATCTCTCAACTTTCAATAGAACCTTCTTAAATAATGAAACTACGCAACTGGCAGAATGAGTGTATAACTCAAGCATTAGAGCATTTTGAATCTCGCTCTCACTTTTTCTGCCAAGCAACGCCTGGTGCAGGTAAAACTACGATGGCAACTGAGTTAGCGGCTAAGTTGTATGAGGATGGCAAGGTAGATTTCGTTTTATGCTTCTCTCCTTCAATCTCAGTATCTAATGGATTTCATGCAGCTTTAAGTAAGCGCTTTGACAGGCGTTTCGATGGGAAGGTGGGGGCTATTGGCGGTACATACACTTATCAAAGTATGGCGTATTTAGATGATGAATTTTGGCAGATATTTGATCATCATAAGGTGTTGGTTATTTTCGATGAGATACACCATTGCTCAGGGAGAACTGAGGAAGATTCAAATTCCTGGGGCGAAAAGATTCTTCAACACGTTAAAAACAAAGCAACCTATACGCTAGCATTAAGCGGTACTCCATGGCGTTCAGACAATACTGCGATAGTGTTATCGAAAGAAACACCGCCGATAGAGTGTGATTATCAATACAGCCTGCTCCATGCAGTACAAGATAACGTCTGTAGAAAACCAAAGATAGTGCTGGTAGATAATGAAAAGCTGAGTTTAAGCACTAAAAAAATCAAGTCTAAGCACTTTACAAGCATCAGCAACTTACTCAATGAGCCTAGCGTCAATTACAGCTTGATCCTTAATGACCCTAAAGCTATTTTGTATTTATTGAGAATGGGCTGCGAAAAGCTGGGGGCTATTCGTAAAGTAAACAGAGATGCAGGAGCGCTAATTGTCGCGTCATCTATCTCGCATGCCGAAATAATATTAAAAGTATTAACTCAAGAGTTAGGACAATCTGCTGTACTGGTCTCGTACAAGGTCCCTGGCGCGCATCAAATCATTGATAGCTTCAGAAGCTCAGACATTCAATGGATTGTCAGTGTAGGCATGATCAGTGAAGGCACAGACATCCCAAGGCTGCAGGTCTGCTGTCATCTAAGCAATATTAAAACAGAGCTTTATTTCAGGCAGGTTTTGGGTCGAATATTAAGAGTAAACAAGGCTCTGAATCAAGAGGCATGGCTGTATACCTTTGCTGAGCATAATCTCATGGAATACGCGAAGCAGATAGAAAAGGATATTCCAGATTCATATAAACTGATTAATAACGTTCGTAATAATGTGAATGATAAGTTGATGAGTGCAAAGCCTATTGCTCATGGCTTTTTAAAGAATGAATTGTTTGAAAATACTTCTAGCCTTGCATTTGGTCAGAGCATTGAAGTTAATTCAGATAAGAATAAAGATTCAGAATTCTTTGATATCGACTTTCTTGGGAATTACAGGGAAGAGATTATCTCTGCTTTTGAATCTCCTTTTAGTTAGCAGAGCTATCAGGCGTGGATAGAAATGATATTCGTGCTGCTACTAGCTGGCTATACTCTGCATCCTGATTTATATGAGATATGAGGTATCAGAAGTACTTGAAAGCAAAAATAATATCAACATGTATTATCTTCAAGGTATATCTAATAGGCAGAATACAGGGACTAGCAGTCATGTATTAGTGTAATGATTAATAACATGTGGAAAGCTTCATGTATTAAAGCTTGCTAGCCCATTAGAATATGAACTGATATTTAAGAAAGAACTTCGATTCCAATTGCTCTAGGACCTTTAGGGGAGTCAGTCACTTCAAACATTACACGACTGCCAATTTTTAGCTCATGGCTTGACTTATTAGCAATAATTGAACTGAAATGCATAAATATATTTTTCTTTTTTCCTATCCTTATAAAACCGTAACTCTTATCAATACATAGATTGATTATTACTCCCTGAATTTTCTTAGTTAAGCTTTCAATAGGAGCAGTAATTTTATTAATATCAGTATAATTATTACAATCTATATTGATACCACCAACTTTAACACCCTTGAAACTCACTGGTTTTAATTGGGACTCATCAAAGATTGCATAGTTATCACCACCACCAAGTGCGCTTTTATATATAACCCCATCATATCCCTGTGACTTAATGAACTCACACACATACTGACTAGAAAGGTACTCTAAATAAGCAATATCTTTTGATACAGGCTTAGTTAATTCCTCACCAAGCATTGTTAGTAGCCCCATTTTACTTTGTAATAATTCTAAATCTTCATCAAAATGACGAAATGGGATTACTCGAGTTTTAGGATCACGAAGGTCAACCAGCTCAAGATCTTCAGTTAATTCGAATTCTGCTATTGTGATAAAGTCATCTTTATGTGGACGAATTTCCGATATAGCAGTTCTCTCATTTGAGGCTACATAGAGATAAGATATTCCGAAAGGGTTCGCTCTTCCTGCAGATGCGACTTTAGCAGGAGGAGCTCCCATTTTATCTAAAGAGAAAAGTTCTTCGCCAGCATTGATTCTTGCTCTAAATAGACTTCCAAATGACTCCCCTGTTTTTAATGAAGTTGCAGATAATAAATAACCCAATTCCTTTTTGTTTGGGAAAGACTTAGGGAAATATCGATTAACATGTTTCAACTCACTTTTAAATTTGTACCATGAACTCTCGATCCATTTTTCGGGAGTGACTCGTCTCTCATAGTTATTAATTTGAAGGTTATTATCCTTCACAATGAGCTTAAGTAATGTTATACAGCTTTCATTAGGAGTACTAAAAAATAGGCCCCAATCTTCTCGCATTAGATCAATTAAACACCGTCCCTCTGTATCACTAGCTTCTTGATATAGATCTAAAAGAGGAGCGAATAATACAGATAAATCTTCAGGTGAGATTAAGTTGGTACTTTGAGCTGGACAAATATTGCAATTCCCAATTATGTCTGACTCTACACTTATATGACTTGTTAGGAATTCAGAGTCAAAGCAGTTTCCACAGCAAAACATAGCTTAAGAATCCTTTAGATAGTCAGCCATAAGCTCTACATGGTGCTGCATAGAAAGCTTTTTCACGACACCGAGCCCCGGAAAATGCTTTCGTGTATGTAATTTTGTAAATTCACTAATTGCTTGGGAAGGAAAAATATTTTTATTGAATTCTAAATCAGCAACAAGCTTATTTAGAGCCTCCATAAACTTACCACCGGGATCTGCAGGAGAGCTATTGCTGTTAGAGACATAATGATTAATATACATATCATCTTCATTTTTCTTGTCTAAGTATGTCAGATGTATCGCAACAGCATATGCCGGGCCTCCTGATTCAGAGAACTCCTCTCCAGCAATTAGAAAATCACCAAACGCTTGAGCACCTTCAAACTTGAACATAATATGCAGCTCAGAAAAAGGCTCTGATGATGGATATTCACGATTACTTCTTTTTATAAAACCATCTCTAATTAATACTTGAGTAGCCTTAGTATCGAATCGACTTCGGTATCGTCTTTGTGCATGCCTTTCAATAAACACATTGTATTTGATATTACTGAGGCTTTTAGTTGCAGCGCTTAATTCAGCGCCATTAGAATAGCCAAAATGTATTAATGCTATATTAGAAGTTGAATACTTATTGACGAAGTCTACGACATCTTTAATAGAGCTATTTTCATCCAAGATATAGCCGAGATTTAACCCTTTATAACTTAGAGTTTCATCGGTGAGCACACCGTCAATTAGAGATGAGCTATCACCTGAAAAGTCACCGCAAATGCTATTAGTGATTAAGATGAATTCAGAGCCAGCACTCATTAGTGACTCTGTTGCTTTCAGGAGAGGTTTAAGGTTTGATTTAACAGGTTCTATTATCGGAATGATTGGTGAGTTTGCAATTAATTCTGCATTTTCACGTAGCAATATTAGCTCGTTTTGCTTTCCACGTAGATATGGGAAATACATTTAGACAATCCTTGTAACAATTCAGTTATATATACATTCAGATAAATTAGAATCTAATGCATCTAAAAAGGTTCTTTGCTGCAATTTGGTTAGTTTCAACGATGTTGCAGCAGCCTTTAGGCATTCAGGTACAGAAACAATAAGCTCTTTAGTCTTACTATTCATATTTCGTGCTTTAAGCACGCTAACAATGAATTCATGACTCTCATGTATTTCGATTGTTTCAAATATTTTTTTGCACTCCGTGTACATTTCAGTATTTGATACATCAGGTGTGATGCCTAGAGAGTCATTGATTATTTGTAAGTATTCGTTTTTCTGTAGAGAATCGAAAATTAATGAACGACTTAAATTAGCCTTTCCAGAAACTGCTTTTCTTATATTTTTAAGTCTGCCTTTATCAGTAAGGCAGATTATTCCTACCGAAGAAGGAGCTCGTACCAAGAGTTTATCAATATGCTTTTCTGAAGCGACGATTGATACAAATTCGGAGAATCTAATATAGTCTTTAATCTGCCCATCTAAGCGTTCTAAGCTATCAAGCTCTGTTTTGATTTCATAAATATGAGATGTTCCATTCAAAATCAAAATATCGGCCTTGCTATCGCCAACCCTGAACTCTGTATGCATATTTGCAGTATTCAATGAGTGACGACCTAAAAGAATTTTATTTGCAATAACATTCTTATAAACATATTCATTTCGATAGAAGAATTGAAGCTGAGAATAAATCAACTCATAACAATTTGCTAATGATGCGCGTTGGTCAAATTTGTCATTTAACCCAGACTCTTTTGTTAGAGCGGTTAATAATCTAGATTTTCCACTTTTAGCTATCTGGATAAGAACAGAGGAAGAAAATGCTCTAGATAAAATAGATGCCCCAAGGGGATTTATATGCTGATTACTGTTCATACCCCCTCCCATTAACCAATATTTAGTTCAAAATCCGGTATGAAAGCTGATCCTTTCCTCACCGATTGTATTATGAGATTGTAACATCTAAGGGCTTTTTCTTACATATAATGCTCATCGTACAGCCTTTCTAGGTGAAAATTTCTCCTTATATGGTGCAGTTTACGAGAATCATAAAAAGAATGCTAATTCTCGCCAATGTGCCTTGTTTGACAATACCTTCTCATAGCCCTTTAATCGGGCTATGTCTGAGTAAGCTGCTGTAAACCTGCCATACTTAGTAATAGAGCTTCTAAATAGAGGTGACTATTATGAAAGAACGGCTCTTTACTGAACTACTAGGGCAGCTATCGCTGTTATCCCCTAGCCAGCAGCAACGCCCTCACGATTACCTTCAGCAGCATGAAACTTCTGCCTGCGATCTACTTTCTTTGAATGCAGCACCTTCATTGCACTGAACCTCAGCTACGACCCTGGGGCTCCAGTCACGGACTACCACGATATCAATGTGCAACATGTCATAAACCGTGCAATCCCCTCACAGGAACGCCTTTAGCTAGGTTACGTAAACGTGAGCAATGAATAGCCTACGCTCGCTAAAGAAATAGCAGCCTGCATTTATCTGATGACTAATAAAGGCATGCGACATCAATGAGCTACGAACAAATCAAACAAAAAGCCCAGCGTATCGCTGGCCGAACTTAACAAGTTCGCGTATGTTGACTTCTCAATTAAAGATATTGCTGGTGGCTGGGAAGATTTGCTCCCACCTGAGCCGTTAGCTCAACAGGGTCTAGGCTTTCTGACTTAGTGTGTATTCCATAGGGCCTCACACGACTTTCTCCCTACGTCACTGTGCTTTACAGTGTAATCTTTTACAGTATTTTTATTGACCCTGAGGGCAATAACGCCTAGTATTACCTTATTACTTGATCGGCGTTTATGTGGGTCAAGATTTGCTAGAGCAGAACACTGTCGGCTTAAGTCGTTATTTCTAGCTCAATGGCACTAAGGTTATATCGCTAGGGCAGAACACTGTCGGCTTAAGTCGTTATTTCTAGCTCAATGGCACCAGAGAAAACACCCTCACATGAAAATGTGGGGGTTTTTTTTGCCTTAATTTTCAATACGTTAACCTCATAACACCTTTAGTTTATAATTTACGTCTTATTCATTTAATGCCATGATACCAGCCTACTTACCTCCGATGTAATGCTATGCCAGATTCAATCAATTACCCAACTATAAAAAGAATGTTATCTGAATCGAGGATAAATACTTATCATCAATTCTTCTCTGATCATAGCGACAAGGAGATTTATGGCATTTATCTTTGGAACATGTCGCTATGCGGAGCATTCTACCCCCTTCTACAAACCGCAGAAATCGCACTTCGCAACACGATCAACAATGTTGCTTTAGAGCATTATGGGGAAGACTGGCACACTAAAATCGTTCATTCTGAATACAACGGGCTATCAAAAGATAGCCCCGCAACAAAACTAAAAAATGCTTTTAAGGATGCTATACGCAAGGTTATTAAGGATGAAAACGAAGTAAGAGCAAAAAAGAATTTGGAGCCCCACCCCTCAGGATATAAACCAAACTTCAACAAAATTGTTTCTAATACAAATTTTGTTACCTGGGAATATGCACTTCATCCACTTTTTTTTCGTGTTTCAAATCCAAACTATTTATGGCCACAAAAAATAAAGAGGGCATTTAAGAACCGGCCGTATAGAAGTCCTAAAGATACACTGACACTCTTATATAACCTTGTTAGTGAAATAAGACCGTTTAGAAATAGGTTATCCCATCATGAACCCTTATGGAAAGGCGTAACTACCAGAACTGAAGCAGATGCTTTACAGTACCTCAATAAAAAAATTGATGTTATTGAGATGCTAATCCATATAATTTCATCTGAGAAAAATAAGTATTTAGAAGTTCATGGACTCATAAGGAAAACGCGCTTAATGGCAAGCAAGGAGACGCTTGACACTTATCGGTATCGAACTCAGCCAGCGACTCTTAGCTTAAAGCACAAAAATGAAGTAAGACGCTTCCTTAGGTATGTGCATGATAACGACAAGCCAGTTTTGTTTAGTCATGGAGGAAGAGCTTTCCAAATTTCTCCGGCCTGATAATACTCTAATTTGACAATATTCAAGCCATTGATACCTGCCCCCCATAAATCACTGGGGGAGTTTAGTGGAGCATCGAACAGCTGATACTATAGATGCTGGACAGACTGATTCCTAGTGATTCCGCTATCTTCTTATTGCTCACTCCATCAGCTCTTTCACTTCTTTAGCCTTAGCCATTGCCTCTGGCTTTCTGCCGAGATATTTCTTCTGCGCTGGTGGCACAGGCTGCTAGCACTTTAAATACAATGAGTGAGGAGAAATTGAAGATTGCTGTTAAGCAGCTTAAGGCGCTGCAGGAGCTTTAGTTGTTAATCGGGAAATAGGCTTGTAGCCATTTCCTTGATTGCTTTGTC
>Ga0105359_10002089_pt1 | contig 16613 bp, 15 predicted proteins | sample GOMGulsemesocosm_6_FD_83659 | JGI IMG/M metagenome (GOLD analysis project Ga0105359, IMG submission 83659) | Methane-oxidizing microbial communities from mesocosms in the Gulf of Mexico - GOM8C Gulf of Mexico | ecosystem: Environmental > Aquatic > Marine > Cold seeps | place: Gulf of Mexico...
CCTAAAGCACATCCAAGCATCAGGTTTAATTATCTTGCAGAAGAAGCCGATAAAGAAGGCTTCCGTGATTGTGTAAAACTGACACGCGAGATTATTAACCAACCGGCATTTGATCAATATCGTGATGATGAAATTCAGCCAGGCGTGCAAGTTCAAACAGATGAAGAAATTGATGCGTTTGTGCGAGCCAATGTTGAAAGTGCTTACCACCCATCTTGTACATGCAAAATGGGCACCGATGAGATGTCGGTAGTTGATCCAGAAACACGAGTGCATGGCATCGAAAACTTACGGGTTGTCGATTCATCCATATTTCCAACCATTCCTAACGGTAATTTAAACGCTCCGACCATTATGGTTGCAGAGCGCGCAGCTGACTTGATTAAGTCAAATGGTACGTTACCGCCAAGTGATGCTGAAGTGAGTATGGCTCCTGATTGGAAAACCGTGCAGCGCAGTAAATTTTAAAATTAAATCACACCCTCAACCATAACTATAAAAGGAAAATAAAATGAAACTAAAAACTCTATTATTATCAGCAAGCATGATGTTGGCAGGCGCTGCAAATGCCAACCAATGTGACACTGTACGTTTTGCAGATGTGGGTTGGACCGATATTACTGCGACGACTGCGGTAACTTCAGTAGTACTTGAAAGCATTGGTTACAAGACTAAAACTCAGGTTTTGTCTGTACCGGTTACTTACAAGTCAATGCAGAATAATGATATCGATGTGTTTCTAGGAAACTGGATGCCAACGATGGAAGCGGATATTAAGCCGTATCTTGAAAATGGTACTGTTGAAAGTATTCATACAAACCTTGAAGGCGCTAAATATACATTAGCCGTGCCTAAGTCTGTTTTTGACGCAGGTGTTAAATCTTTTGCTGATCTTGCCAAGCATGCTGACAAGTTTGAAAGCAAAATCTATGGTATCGAGCCAGGTAACGATGGTAACCGTTTGATTCAATCTATGATTGATACAAATGCATTTGGTTTGAAGGGATTTGAAGTTATTGAATCAAGCGAAGCGGGTATGTTGTCTCAAGTTAAGCGCATGACTCGTCGCAACAAATCGATTGTATTTTTAGGTTGGGCTCCACACCCAATGAATGCAAACTTTGAATTGGCTTACTTAGAAGGCGGAGATGATTTCTTCGGTCCTAACTATGGTGGTGCAAGCGTTCATACTAACGTACGTAAAAACTATACGACTGAATGTAAAAACGTAGGCAAGTTATTAACCAACCTTACGTTTACATTGCCGATGGAAAACGAAGTAATGGGCGCGATTTTAGATGGCGGTAAGAAGCCTGAAGTTGCGGCTAGAGAATGGATCAAGAAAAATCCAAAAGCTCTTGATGCTTGGTTAGAAGGCGTAACAACTCTAGACGGAAAGCCTGCACTAGCTGCTGCGAGCGCTATCCTTAAATAAGCTGCAATTGCAGTTTTTAAGCTGCACTAAAATATTTAGTGCAGCAACATTAACAATAGAAAGAGGCTGCGAGTAGTAATAACTGCTGGCAACAAGAGATTACATGGAACAGTCAAAATTACCTCTGGGTAATTATATTGAAACATTTGTCGACTGGTTAGTTGATAATGGCGAACCGTTTTTTGATGCTATATCTGACTCATTAGAATGGCTGATTAGTTTATTTACGGATGCGCTATTATCACTAAACCCAATAGCCTTTATTATTTTGGTTGTAGCGATTGCGCTATACTTTCGACGTTCTGTGGGCCTTGCCATTTACGCTACTGTGGCGTTATTGTTAATTTGGAACTTAGGCTATTGGGTTGAAACTATGCAAACCCTCGCCTTAGTTTTATATGCGGCTTTATTCTGTATGGTTATAGGTTTGCCGATTGGCATTTATGCCGCGCACCACCCTACCTTTTATAAAGTTTTGCAGCCTATTTTAGATCTGATGCAGACTGTCCCTACTTTTGTATATCTTATTCCTACCTTGACCTTGTTTGGTTTGGGTGTTGTCCCAGGCTTAATCTCTACGATAATCTTCGCCATCGCTGCACCGATAAGATTAACGTATTTGGGGATATCTGAAGTTCCCCAAGATATTTTAGAAGCCGGTCGATCGTTTGGCGCAACTAAGCGCCAAATTCTATTCCGTATTGAATTACCTGCCGCTGCGAGCAGTATTGCTGCCGGTATAACGCAATGTATTATGCTGTCGTTATCGATGGTTGTTATTGCTGCACTTGTGGGAGCAGATGGTTTAGGTAAGCCCGTTGTACGTGCACTGAATACAGTTGATATTGCTAGCGGATTTGAAGCAGGTTTGGCCATCGTTTTATTAGCGATTCTACTTGATCGTTTATTTAAAGCGGGCCCAGCAAAATGATTACTATTAAAAATTTAGATGTTGTTTTTGGCGACCAACCTGAGCGTGCTCTCGAGTTGTTAGATCAAGGACAGGAACGCGATGAAATACGTGATAAGACCGGTTTAGTTGTTGGCGTTAACAACGCTAATCTAACCATTAATAAAGGCGAGATTTGCGTATTAATGGGGCTGTCGGGCTCTGGTAAGTCGAGTTTATTGCGCTGTATTAATGGTCTTAATAATACGACTCGTGGATCTATTGAAATAGATCATGAAGATGGCGTTATTGATTTAGTCAGCGCCGATGCGGATACGCTAAGAGCGATACGCACTAAACGTATGTCGATGGTATTCCAAAAATTTGCCTTAATGCCTTGGTTAACGGTTGCGCAAAATGTCGCTATGCCTCTTGAGCTACAAGGTATCGATAAAAAAGAAATCAAACAACGTGTTGATGCACAGCTTGAATTAGTAGGCTTGCAGCAGTGGGCGAAATTGAAGCCAAGTGAATTGTCGGGAGGGATGCAGCAGCGTGTTGGTCTTGCTCGGGCGTTGGTAACAGAATCCGATATTTTATTAATGGATGAGCCTTTCTCAGCATTAGATCCGCTAATACGAACACAGCTGCAAGATGAGCTGATTCAGTTGCAAGAAAAACTACACAAAACAATTATTTTTGTCAGCCATGATTTAGACGAAGCACTGAAACTTGGTACTAATATTGCGATTATGAAAGACGGTGTAATTGTTCAGCAGGGGAAGCCAGAAAGCATCGTATTAAATCCTGTGAATGATTATGTTAAACAGTTTGTTGCCCATACAAATCCTATTCATGTATTGAAAGCAAAATCTATTATGCGATCGATTAATGATATGTCGTTCACCGAAAAAGGTTACTGTTTAAGTAAGCGCCATGATTATTGGTTAAGTGCAGATCAGCAGCAGGTTTATTACAAAGGGGATGAATTCTCTCCTCAACTGTGGCAAACAGGTCAAGACATTGTTAAGTTAAGTGCAGCACCAACGTGTGTGGCTGCCGATACGGCAATGCAAGACGTTATGGAAATTCGTTATCATACTGATCATGCTGTATTTATATTGAAAGGTAATGACGACGATATTGATCATGATGAGAAGACTCATCAGGATGAAAAAATTCAAGGAGTCATTGGTGATAAAGAGTTGTATCACACCTTGTTGGGTAAGATGATGTTGAATGACTAAGCTGTTATTTGGTTTTATTAAATAACATATTATAAGAAAGTAGAATAGGAAGAATCACAATGAAAAAATCTTTATTAGCCGTCGCTATTGCTGCTTCAGCAGTAGCTCCTGCCTATGCTTCGACAGCAATCTCAGGTGGGATTTGGTTGAACCAGCAGCAAACAACTGAGTCCACAGGAACAAATACTGATAAGCGTGATGGTCAAACATTAGGTGTTACTAATAGTGAAGCATTAATTCTTTATATTGATCATCAGCAAGAAGATTCTGCTTGGCAGCTTTCGTCTGAATGGCGTACAGGTCCGGGTTCTTTTAGTGATAGCGCTAATAACCCAACAGGGGACACTTCTGGCTTTCATAAGTTATGGGTAGGTTATAACTTCTCTGAAGATCGGAAATTATTTATTGGTAAGTCTGCAGTACCTTTTGGTTGGGGGACTATCAACTTCTGGCCTGGTGATATGGCATTAGGTGGCTATGCTGATCAGATGGATGTGGGTGTTAAATTCAGTGATAAGCAAGATGCTATTAGTTATGACCTAGCTTGGTATGTGTCTGATGATTTTGGTGCGACGAGCACAGATACAATGGATGATAATAGCCATTGGGGTTCTTCAACGACGTACCGTAAAGTGAATACTGCTGTTGCAAACGTAGGTTATGATTTATCTGCTAGCTCTACCATTGGTTTTTCTTACCAGCAAGGTGAGCTGCAAGATCTAACACCGACTTCCAAAGATTCTGATTCTACTTTTGGCGGCCACAATGCGTGGGATGTTTGGTATACCGGTACTTATGGCAACATGGGCGTGATGGCTCAAGTAATGGGTACTCAGCGTGATGGTTTGGATAAAATTGCTGCTGGAGCAGATGAAGTTAAAACTCTTCGTCAGGCTTTAACTGTTTCCTACGCAACGGGCCCATTCAATTATTATGTTGAATATACTGCAGCTTCTACTGATACTAAGGGTAACAAAGCCAGTGACATGGTTGCGTTTGCTCCGGGTGTTAGCTACAACTATGGTCCAGGTTGGATTTATGCTGAATATTTAACTCAGAGTAATTATCTTGATACTAATGGCGATGTAGCTGATATGGCTGATGGTAAAAATACAGAATCTAAGTTTTCTGCTCTATATCTAACAATTGATTATTACTTCTGATTTTTAGTTTAGACGTAATTAATTGCTAAAAAAATACCCGCGAAGTTCACACTTAGCGGGTATTTTTTTGCCTGCTTTTTATAGCAGGAATATTCAATGATGTAGCTTTAAATATGAATAGCTTTAGTATTACTTTTTATATTGAAGCCAAGCATACAAGAACATCAAGCCAAACAATAAATCGTTAAGACCATAAATTACCATGAAAATAGTGGTAACAATCGATTCATTCCACATCACCATAATGTCTGGCTTCATGACGAACCAGAAATAGACGGCGGTGCCGACATAAACCATTTTTTCAATGAAGAAGACAAAGATCAAGCGAGATGCTCGTGGGTGCTCTGTTGATACAGAGATATAGGCCATGCCCCATAAAATAATCATACCTAAGCCAAAGTGGCTGAATATTTGTGGGTAGTAGCTAGCCAGTAGCTCATTTTGAAAGCCCAAAGAGAAGCCAAGCACACCAAAAATGTTAACTAAACCGGCAAGGACAAAACCAAACGTTAAGTATTGTTTCATAAAATAATCCGTCATCAGACAGTGGATAGGAAAGTTGAGCGCATTCTATCAGTCGTAGCGGTTCGGCTCCATGGTGAGAAGCCGCCATTCTATAAAAAGACCTTTTCGTTTAGAGCCACCAAGCAGGAGCTTTAAAATAAGAACACGTTGAATAGTGCTAGTTAAACAAGTCGGGAGTCGGGCATTCCAATATTGCAGCGATAGTTTGCACCAGCTCACGCTCAACGACTTCCACGCCATTTTCACGCACACAGGCAGCCAGTGCCTTCATGATACGGCCTTTAACGTGAGGGTAAGCCTGAGTCAGTATATCGAGGGCGGTATTAAAGCTTTTGAACGATTCTGTTTTGGCTTGTAGCTTTAATCCTTCAAAACCCGCAATGTCGGTGGCTATATCAAAGCTTTTGATTGCGCCTTCTAATGAGTCGTGACCATGGTTAGCGACAAAGGAAAGAACTGTTTCAATTTCAGCCCCTATTTTCTTAACATTGCCGTGCTGGGCTTTGATAATTTTTGCTTTATTAAACGTTGGGTTTAAATACTGAAGAATCATTCGATAAAGGCACCACTCGAATAAGTCTATTTTACCGTCGGCTTTTACCAGCTTAATCAGTACTTGTTTAAATTCAGTGTATTGATCAGCGGTTAATAACTTGAGGGCCGGTATCGCTTTATCAATCATAGGTAAGCGCTTACTGTCATTGAGAAGTGCGACTTGCGGTATGAGCTGTTTAACTGATTGAAATACAGCTTTTCCACAATATTGCTTAAGTAGGTTTAGTTGTTGTTCGTATATGGATGATGTCTTGGGGGCTAATAATAAGGTGTAGCATAAGCTTCTCGCATTCAAAGGATCGTGAGCAGCGAAGGTTAGTTCTGCTTCAGCATTGATGTTGTCTTGCAGGCGCTTACTTTCAGAAGCGCTTTGCGGTGCATCAAAATCGATGGCGGCTGTCATTGCAGCGGCGACCCCGGTTAATAGTTCTTCAGGTCGAATCTTTATCTTTGGCGCAAGGTGAGGAGATTCATCATAAGCTTGCTTTAAGGTTTGTGGCTTAACCCATTCTCCATCCCAGTGTTTATCGATCCGACGAATGCGTTCTTCTAGTTTGGGATGGGTCGATAAAAATCCAAAGTTGAAGTTAAAGTAAGGATTTATGGAGTTCCCAAAAAAGGCATGGCTAAATTCATCGCGGCGACTATGGCTAATGGCAGAGCCAATACCTCCATAGCCAATCACTTTTAGAGCTTCGGCAATGGCTTGAGGGTCACGAGTGAATTGCACGGCACTGGCATCGGCTAAATATTCACGTTGACGGCTTACGGCAGATTGGATCATCTTGCCAAAAAACACACCGCTATAACCCAAAACCATAAAGCCAAAGCCCAGAAAAATGAAGGGAATACCACCTTCTTTTTTATTACTTGATGATGAAATAAACATACTACTAGAGCGACGACCATGGCGAGATGATCTGTGACTGGAGCTGAGCTCTAGAATTCCTCTGCCTAATATACCAATGCACAATATACCAAATAGAATCGCGATTAAACGCATGTTCATTCGCATATCACCATTAAGAATATGGCTGAACTCGTGTCCTATAACACCTTGAAGTTGCAGTCGGGATAGCTTGGTTAGACAGCCGTTAGTGACGCCAATGACGGCATCTGAGGGTTGAAAGCCGGCAGCAAAAGCATTGATACCAATTTCGTCGTCCATTAAAAATACTTGTGGAACCGGCATGCCCGAAGCAATCGCCATTTCTTCTACAATGTTTAATAAACGTCTTTCGTAAAAATCTTCACTATTCGGGTGTACTAAGCGACCGCCTAATGAAAAAGCAATTGAAGAGCCGCCACTGCTGAGTTTTACCGCTTTATAAAGGTAGGCAATACCGACAAAACTACAAATGATTGCAGATATTGTTAGCCAAGTATGCCAAGACATATAGTGAAAAATATCGAATAACGAAGGGTTGTTTATTTTATTTGAGACTAGGCTAGGAAAAAAATCGGGGTTTCCCCAAAGAAAGCCTGCAACCATCAAGTTGGTTAAAAAAATCAACGTAAATAACGCTAAGACAAATAATACAATTAATTGCTTTGTGCGTTTACGCGCTTGGTCTTGATGGCCGAAGAAATCCATTATCTGTTTCCATTTTTCTTTACGAGCTGACAACAAAGCGTAGCGTGAGGGTTTGAATGAAAGACTTCATCAAAACCCATAGTGACCTGATATTTAAAAACTGACTTTAGGTGCGGCTTGAATCTGCACGCTATCTTCGAATTCTAATAATGTTGCATCTTTTCTATGACCAAATTTCTTGGCAAAGAAAATGGGTGGAAAAGATTGTCGGAAAGTATTGTAGGTTGTCACTGCATCGTTAAAGGCTTGACGTGCAAAGGCTACTTTATTCTCAGTACTGGTAAGTTCTTCGGTTAGCTGCATCATATTGGTATTAGCTTTTAAATCTGGATAAGCTTCTACTGTGACGTTAAAGCGGCTCATGGCTCCTGCCAGTGCACCTTCTGCTCCTGCCAACTTACTCATGGCTGCAGCACTGGATGGATTACTCGCAACTGCTTTAAGACCTGCCATGGCTTCATTACGGGCTTCAACCACCGCCGTCAGTGTTTCAGATTCGTGTTTTAGATAGGCCTTTGCTGTTTCAACTAAGTTCGGAATAAGGTCATAGCGGCGTTTAAGCTGAACTTCGATTTGAGAAAAACCATTTTCGTAACGGTTTTTAAACGTGACTAAATTATTGTAAATACTGATGATATAAAAAATCACAGCAGCAATCACGACAAGTGTGATTATAGTAGACATTTCCATTGGTTAATCCTTGTTAGTAGTTTACGCAGTTTTTAACGGCCATACGTTACACAATATCTATATGGAATTATTTCTTATGCCATTGGCCATCGGAATCTTTAAAAAATTCACCGGTGTTTAATTTACTTGTAATTTTTTCACCAGCAATTTTTTCAATGCTTTTTAAATCTGTTTTTTGTTTGGTTGCGATGCTCTGATACTTTGCTTTACGCTTGCTATTCGTTACATCCATTAAACTCTTGGCTTCGGCATTACCTCTAGGGGTCATTTCTAAATAACCACTAGCATTTTCACCGAGTAGACCTTTGCTCTGAGCTTCATCAACAGTCAGTGCTAATGACAGTTGGCTTGTCATTAAAAGAGCAGCCGTTATAAATAAAGATTTTAAAGTCATAATATGTTCCTTTTTATGTATGTTGTTCGCACATCTTTTGAAATATTTTTTAATGATTTCTGCTAGAAAAGATCGCTATCTTCACTAAACAAATCCTCTAATTCTTTTTCAACTTTAATGCGTACTTCGTGCTCAATCTTCACATTCAAGTTGATTGTTATCGGCTTGTCGGGTGCTGCAACTTTTAAGGTGCAGGCGCTGGTCATGACGACCAATGCCAATAGGGTGAGTGCTTTCATAATATTTCCCTGTGATTAATACGTTCTAATGTTCTGATCAATTAATATCTACTTTTGCATTATTGATACTTATTCTCAAGCTTTTGCACGATATCATTACTGATGCGCAAGCTTTCAAGTAAGTCGAGCAAGTTATAGTCTAAATTTAGATTGAAATGGGTTGCTTGGCCATCAAAAAAGGTTGGGTTATTCCCCTGAAACTGCAGGCCTAGCTTTAACTCGCCATCCGGTTGGTAGGTGACATTTGTTTGTAGTTTGTCATAGTGAAAATCGCTTAAGACTTGCATTGCGAGACCTACGCTAGGATCGCTTTGCTGCAAGCTATCTGCGGTAGCGCCTTGGTACTGGACGACTCCGCCTGGCGATCGCGCGTATAAACTGCCCGCAGGTACTTGTGGACCTTCGGGCAATAATATAATGGGAAGAACTCCATCCAGTTTTCCTGTGGCGGTAATACCCGATCCCGCTTCTAAAGCCGCCAGCTGCTCTAGTTTCAGACCTTCTATTTCTATGCCAAACGCATTAACTTCTTGGCTAGTATCAAAGCGAATTAAAGGAACATTGATTCGGCCACCAAGAACATCAGAGTGCACTTCTTCGATGATGACTAAAGCTTGAGAGAAGTCTGATTTTATCGTCGTGGTGCTGCGTGCTAATACATTGGCGATATTGATCCCAGGATTAATACTGAGCGCAGAGATCTGACTGTCGATGCGGAAGTCAGTATAGAAAGGTCGTCGTATCGCGAGCTGTACATCGATGTCTTCCCATGTGGTGACCTCTTGATAAACACCTGACATGTCATCTATGCGTAACATTAAGTCTGGCTGCCAGCGCCAAGCAATGCTTGCATCATCAAATATATCTTTTTGATATTGCTGCCACTGCACCCAGCCTTGAGCTGAGATACTGCCATCTAACAGCTGAGCTTGAGTGAGCTCAGCCATTTCTAATAGCCCCATTTTTTGCCAATCGAGCTTTAAGTTTTTTAAATAGAGTTGAGCACTGCCGTGCTGAAGATTACTAAAGTCGTGCTGGGCTAATAACGTTAAATCTAGACTATCGGCTAAGCCTGATAAGCTCATTGACGCACGCAATTTTGCTTGACTCAAATCGATAGAGGATAGATCAATTTCACCTTTGAATAATAGCGAAGGCACGGGCCATTGGTTCCACTGACTTGTTTGGTTTCTAATTGCCCAATGGCAGGATAAAGGTAATTGAGACACTGCTTGCTGGCTTCGAAGCTGTGGTGAGTACTGTAGCTTAAGCCAATCGAGGTTGCAGCTGACTTGAGCATTATCTAATATTAATGACTCTTTTTTATGCTGCCAACTTAACTGATCAATGATGATAGAAAAATCTTTTGCTTGAGTAAGCTCACTGTCTATTCCCTCTATCAGCCAATCAGGTAGCAGTTGCCAATGTACGGCAGACAGTTGCGCTTCAGGTTTGTCTGTCGATAGAACTTCTAAATATTGGCTTTGACTATTCAAACCATGGGGTAAGCTTAATTGCCAATGCCAGTTATTATTATTTTTCTGTCCTTGAACAATAATTTCACCTTGAGTTTCATTGTTTGCTTTTGGCCATAATGGATTTTGTTGCTGTGTACTTAAATTCAGTATTTGCTGACTAATGAATTCGTTTGCGCGGTCAAGGTGGCTACTAAACTGTCCTTCTATTGTCAGTTCAGTTTTATGTTTTAATTTCTCCCCGCTTAATTGTTGTGCGAGTTGCCCTTGCCAGTTGCATTGACTGCTCTCTTGTTTGAAAGCACAGGTTAATGAAATGGCTTTTTCAAGGGTCTGCTTAATTTTAAGATCAATAGGGGCGAGAGTATTGATCTCTCCACTAAGATCAAATGTATCTAGGCTGAACTGCCATTGATCTTCACGCTTATTATCGAGATTTGTGTTCAAATTAATGGCTAAGTCAGCATGTTCAATAACATGTTCTTTTTTTGAACGATCAAAAATATTAAAATCGTCTACTTTAATTTGTAATAAACCGGTCACTGATATCTGGCTTAAAAACTGATGCGGGTTCTGAATAATACTCGGTAGGTTTAATTCAATATTTGCTACCTGGATGGCCACGTTAGCATTTAGCTTTTGGGCTTGATTCTGCTGTTCAATTAAATCGAGCCAAGAATTAATGTCTGCACTTTGTTGTAAGTTGAACGTTATATTTTCAGCATCATCGTTTGATATTATCCAGTTACCTTGCAAATTAAAAATTGGAACAGGCTGCTGGTCGACGAATATGAGGCTGCTGATTTCACCTTGGTTGTTTATAGAGAATTGATGTTTTATTTTCTTTGTTAAATGTTTTGTCGAAATCGTATTATTAAAACTGAGCTGCTGTTTATTAATCGATAACTTTGTATTGATGCTGCCTTGAGGATGGATAAGTCCAAATCGCTTTATTTCTAAGCTATCGATAGGAAGTTGGCGGAAGATTTGCTCTAGGCTCACCAGTTCAAATGCTGCGCTCTCTATCGTTGAATTATTTTTCTGGCTGAGTGATGTATTGCCATTGGTTTTGCTTCGGCTGTTATTCGCGTTGGATTCAATAGGTAACAGATCTATTTTTACTGATTCAATCGCGACATTCTCAACCTTACCTGATGCCAGGCCCCAGGGCGAAAACGAAACATGAATGTTATGTGAGTTTATTTGGCTGTTTTGCGGAGGGAGAAAAAATGTAACGTTATCAAGGTGAAGTTCATGCCACGTTAATAGACTAATGTTGGCATGACTTTGTTCTAAATTAGCTTGCTCCATTGCCCAAGGAAGCAGGGAGTTAATTCCCTGCTTAGCAAGTGATGGCAGATATAAAATACACCCAGCTAAGATAATGACACTGATGAACAGCGCTTTAAGCCATGATTTCATTCTCTGCGCAGCTCCTTGCTTGTTCTTGGATCAAAATTACTCGTAAAGCCTAGTGATTAAAACGAGGCTATTTAGGAGCCTTAATCGTCTTAACACCTTCTTGAGTCGCTAGCAGTAATGTATCGGCTGGACGAACCGCGAATAAGCCGTTCGTTACAACGCCTGTTAGTTGATTTACATTGGCTTCTAAAAGCTTTGGAGCCACTTTAGAATCGGCGGCCATTTTGAAATGATGGACATCTAGAATCACATTGCCGTTATCCGTCACAAACCCTTGACGTAATACGGGGTCACCACCGAACTTAACCATTTCGCGGGCGACAAAACTGCGCGCCATTGGAATCACTTCAACAGGCAGTGGAAATTTACCCATGTTATCCACTAGCTTGCTTTCGTCAGCGACGCAGACAAATTCTTTGGCGACGGCGGCGACGATTTTCTCGCGGGTTAACGCTCCACCACCACCTTTAATCATTTCTAACTGGTGATTAATCTCGTCAGCACCATCGACGTAAAACTCAAGTTCAACCACTGAGTTGAGGTCGTAAACTGGAATACCATGACTTTTTAAGCGTTCTGCCGTTGCTTCAGAGCTGGCAACAGCACCATCAAAAAAGTGCTTAAACTCGGCAAGTGCGTCAATAAAACAATTAGCAGTAGACCCTGTACCGACACCGATAATGGAGTCAGTCTCTAAATGCGGCTTGATGTAGTCCGCAGCAGCTTGACCGACAGCGGCTTTTAATTGATCAGAAGTTAGGATGTTCGAAGATGATGACATGGCTAGGCTCTAAAAATGGGAGTGCAAAATTAAATAAGGTCACGGCAAGCATTATAAATCCTTATTCGCTACAATGCTTGTTTTCATACACTTAAAAAAGTATAGATCATGACTGCCCATGCTTCTTCCAGCCCAAGTTCAAAATTGTTAGACCAATATATTAAGAAGATCCTGTCTGCAAACGTTTATGACGTAGCGATTGAGTCGCCTTTGCATATTGCGCCATTTCTATCAGAGCGCCTCGGTAACAATATTTGGGTTAAGCGCGAAGACAAGCAGCCTGTCTATTCTTTTAAAATTCGTGGTGCCTATAACAAGGTTGTGCAGCTTACGGATAAAGAGAAGGCAGCGGGGGTTGTTGCTGCTTCTGCGGGTAATCACGCGCAAGGCTTGGCATTAGCATCGAAAGAGCTAGGCATCAAAGCAACGATTGTAATGCCCCGAACTACTCCAGATATTAAGGTTAAGTCTTGCAAGGCTCGTGGCGCGAAGGTGATATTACACGGTGATACTTTTGATGAAGCCTTTGCTTATTCGCAAAAGCTTGTGGAAGAAAAGGGCTATACCTATATTCACCCGTATGACGATCCTGAAGTTATTGCTGGCCAAGGTACTATTGGCATGGAGATCTTGCGTCAGCTTAATGATCCTATTGATGCCATTTTTGTCCCTGTGGGTGGTGGTGGCATCATCGCGGGTATTGCGGCTTATGTTAAGTTTCTACGCCCTGATATTAAGATCATTGGTGTTGAGTCGACCGAATCAGCTTGTTTGCATGCAGCTTTAGCGGCGGGTCGTCGTGTTACATTGCCTCATGTTGGTATCTTTGCCGATGGTGTCGCTGTTGCTCAGATTGGTAAAAATACTTGGGAAATTGCTCGTCATTATGTTGATGAAGTGATTACTTGCTCACCTGATGAACTATGCGCTGCAATTAAAGACATCTTTGATGATACTCGTGCTGTCTGCGAGCCTGCGGGTGCCTTGGGCATTGCAGGTATGAAGAAGTACGTGGAGCGTGAAGGGATTCAAGGGGCGAATCTAGTCTCGATTTTAAGTGGTGCAAACGTCAATTTTGATCGCCTGCGCTATATCTCAGAAGTCGCAGAAATCGGTGAAGGTCGAGAAGCGATTCTTGCGGTCACTATTCCTGAGCGTGCTGGCAGCTTCCAGAAGTTCTGTAGCCTATTAGGCAAGCGCCCAATCACTGAGTTTAATTACCGCTATCGTGATGATAAATCGGCACAGATTTATGTCGGTGTAAAAGTGGGTGCTGAAAAAGATGCTCGTCAGCAGTTATTAACCGAGCTGGATGCAAACCAGTATCCGGTGCTGGATTTGACCGAAGATGAAATTTCTAAATACCATATTCGTCACATGGTTGGTGGGCATGCGCCTGACTCAGTGAATGACGAGTTGCTGTATCGCTTTGAATTTCCAGAGCGCCCAGGGGCGTTATTGCAGTTCTTAAAATCTTTGGGTAAGAAGTTCAATATTTCTCTTTTCCATTACCGTAATCATGGCGCAGCCAATGGGCGAGTGTTAGTAGGTCTTCAGGTGCCTAAAGATAAAGATCAGCATAAAGAAGTTGGGATGTATTTAACTGAGCTGGGTTATGCCTATTGGAATGAAACTGATAACCCTGCTTATCAGTTGTTCTTACGCTAAATTAATCGATAGCTAGCTGAATAGGAAATGCAGCTAGCTTCTTCTGTTAAAAAACGCCTAATAAATTCCCTTTCTGCATCTGCAGTAATACTTGATCTCCATGGAACATTTGCATGTTCTCATCTTTAATCAGCGCAAAGAACGTTAGACAAATTTCACTTTTCATTGCTTTCTCTTGTGCAGCTTGAGCTGATGCCATATCAGACCAATGTACGATATCGATCCACTTGCCATCGCCTAAATCAACCAATTCACGGTTAAGAAAACCATTCCATGACTTAAGGGTGTTTTCCATTGCCCCTGCCGCCTGCATAAGGGCTTGTCGACTGACAGATGATTTTGATTCGAAAATAACGACTTCGGTAGCGATCGTTGCAGAAGAATTCAAGATTTCTTCTGCTTGAGACGGTAAGAAAGTGAAGAGTAGAGCAGTTGCAAAAGCGAGTTGGCGGATCATATTTAATCTTTAAATTGGATGAATTCCACGCTAGGTTAAATTAAGGTACTGACAGTGAGTGTCAGTAGAGACCTTTGATTGGTTGAACCAAGGAGTGTTACGATTCTTTACCTTTTAATGACCTGCTTAAAGCAACAAAAGGCTATATTATCTGTCTACCCCTATATAACTCGATATTAAGAGTTAACAAAAATAATAAAAGGTTAGGTAATGAAACAGTTAATGATTGCATTCATGCTTTCTATTGGTATTAGCTCAGTTGTTATGTCTTTTGGTGATCATGGCCAGCAATTAGATTGGGATCAATTGAATCTTAGCGCTCAGCAAGACCAGCAAGTAAACGCTATTCGCAGTACTTATCGAGATGATTTTCAGCGTTTACGCAAATATGAAATTGATAAGTCTGATAAAAAACAACAAATGTTAATGCTACGTCAGAAGATGATCGCAGATTTACAAGAGCTGCTATCGCCTAGCCAAAAACAACAGGCGAGCGCAATGATAATTGCACAGATGGAGAAACGCATTAATAAACGCTTAGATCGTCTGGCAGATAAGTTGGCAATGACCACTGAGCAACAAGAAGTTGTTAAGCTATTAGTGAATAATAATTTAAAGGAATACCAGAATGAGGTCTTTCTAGGCAGTGCGATTGAAATAGATCAGCGCCAGTATATGCTTGAGCAGGTTAACCAGCTTATGCCGAATATCTTGTCATCTGATCAACTTGCTCAATGGCATAAAATACAAGGTAAGCGCATAAATCACCTAGCGTCGTAGTCATACTATTGAAAGAATGGTTCTAATTATTCACGACCGTTGTAGCGAGCTTCTCGGGCACTTTGTTTGTTTCGTTCACTTTTTCGCAGTAGAACGTACATAGCACCGGCACCGCCATCTTTTGGCTGAGCCGTATGATAAGCCAGTACATCGGCTAATTGTGGTAACCAGTGGATGAGATGGCTTTTGAGCAGGGCAGGATCTTCGTTATTACGATCCCCTTTCCCTGGCATAATAATCACCGTACGTAGATCGTATTTAACGCAGTCATTGATGAAGCTAAACACGACTTCTCGGGCTTTATCGATTGTCATTCTATGCAAGTCTAAGCGTGCATCAATAGGGTTTTTTCCCTGACGTAAGCGACGATAAGCATTATCTTGAATACCATGACAGCGATAGCCTAATTCAGCATGGGGCTGAATACGCTCAATCGCATAATCCTGTAGGTGATTTGTATTATTGCTGACTTGTTCTTGAGTCGCCGCTTGCTGACGAAGTTGTTGGGCTTCGGTCGCTTTGTGCGGTTGAGTCAAATCGACCTTTTTGGCCTGCTTAATTTTTTCAACTCCCTGCATTTGCTGCAGGAAGAAGTCATCGTTGTCAGTCATTCATAGCTCTTAAGTTATCAAGACCGAGTTAAAAAGCATACGAAGCTTTAGCGAAGATACTAGAGAATGACTCTGTCGCATCAGCGTATTCAACATCGGTATCAGAATCAGTCATATTGGTGTAAGTATAAGACTGAGCTTTAAAGCCGGCCGTTAGCGCTGCTTTAGGTGTGAAGCGGAAGCTATAAGAAATACTCGCAGAATAACCGATGGCATTTCCATCTGCTTCGAAGCCTTTATCGACGCCGTTGGTTTCATTTTCTAAGGTATAGGTACCTGCTAGTGCGCCTAAAGCGCCCGATAGGTTAATAGAATGACCTTTTGCAGGAATAAATGTTTTAGCAATGCCGGCAAAGAAACCTACAGAGTTAAAGTTAAAGCTCTCACCCTGATTAACCTGGTCCTTATCGTTATGAATAATCGTATCAGAGATGTTAGCCCCTCCAAAAAGTGTCCAGCCGGCGCCTAATTGCTTTCCCGCAGTAAAGGTAAAAGCGTTGATTTCAATGCGATCATCTTCTGGGTAGAAGTCACTAACAGTACCCTTACCAAATGAGAACTCAGAATCTAGATACCAGCCATCAGAATTAATTAACGATACGCCCATTAAAATACTAGAAATCGAGCTCTTAGCTGTGTTGTCTGAGTCATCACCTATTTGCAATGTATAGCTACGCTGCTCTACACC
>Ga0105359_10002097_pt1 | contig 16588 bp, 18 predicted proteins | sample GOMGulsemesocosm_6_FD_83659 | JGI IMG/M metagenome (GOLD analysis project Ga0105359, IMG submission 83659) | Methane-oxidizing microbial communities from mesocosms in the Gulf of Mexico - GOM8C Gulf of Mexico | ecosystem: Environmental > Aquatic > Marine > Cold seeps | place: Gulf of Mexico...
AATGTTTAGAGTCATCCTATTATTAGTCGGGCTAATATCTAGCAATGTGTACGCATCAACACTTGAGCACTTTAATTCCATGTTACAACCACAAGCCGCAAAAAGTGATATTGACCAATGGTTAGGATTTATAAAAGAAACGCACCCTGATTTAGCTTACACCACAAAAGACGTCACTTCGTTTTACAAACAAGTAAATCAATTTAAAGACAGCATAAACGAGCCAATTTCTGTGCGTGACTTTTGGTTTGAAATGATGACATTTAACAGTGTTATATCAGATGGTCATGTGTCTCTGACCCCCTCTAAAAAACGAGAAATCACTCAAGACTATTTAAGAAAAGGCGGCACCTTGTTCCCCTTTGAGGTTGTTTTTGACAATAATGAACTCATTATCAAAGAAAAATTAAACGGCAAACCATCCTCCCTTGCAGGTAACGCTATTACCAAAATTAATGGCACACCAATCAATAAAATACTAGAACCTTTGCTTAAACGAACTCATGGCGATAGTGACAACCAAAGACAAGCCGTATTAGAAAAAACCTTTGCTATATATTATTGGATGTATTTTGGCGAACAAAAAGAATTCATACTTGATATCAAAAATTCTCATCATGAAATACACAACATCAGTGTCAAAGCGAGTAACGATATATTCTATGGTGATGATAGCTTTGAATCTAAATTTCAATTTAGTGTGTTAGATAAAAAAACTGCATTATTAACACTAAATACATTCACTTGGCGAGAAGATGAAGACCGTGTTTTCACGTTCTTTGAAAAATCGTTTAGCGAAATAAAAAAACAAAACTTAACGCATTTAATCATCGATATCAGACAAAATGGCGGAGGTGATGACAATATTTGGAAGAAAGGAATTTTAACTTACATCGCAGATAAACCTTGGAAACATGCTTCAAACTACAAAGTTAAAATTCTTGCAGGAAGAGAAGACGAGGGCGAAAAAGCAGGCGACGTGGTCACTGGCGAATTAACGAACTTAAGCCCTGTCGATGACACAAACCCTTTAAAATTTACCGGTGAAGTTTCAGTATTAGTTGGGCCATATACTTACTCATCTTCCATTTTATTTATGAATGTGATTCAAGACTTCAAATTTGGCACACTTATCGGTGATAAAACCGGAGGGAAATCTGGCCAAACAGGTGGTACTCAACACAAAACATTATCAAATTCTAAGCTGCACAGTGTCGTGCCACGTTTTTGGATAGCCCGCCCTAAAGGTGGCAAAAATCTTGACCTAGTCACACTAGACAAGGTTATTAGTTACGATAAAACTCAGCCTCAGCAGCTCCTTAATAAGTTTATGGCAGCTCGTAAAGCGATTAATTAATCACAACACATGTCACAACGCCTGCGATATAAAGTTGCAGGCTCCATCAAGTGATATTCCGCACTCAATGATTAAAGGAAATATATTATGGAGGCTGTGCAAGTCACCACTGAACTGCTTATGGTTTTGTTTGCTGTCGCAATAATCGCAGGGTTATTAGATACTTTAGCTGGCGGAGGAGGCTTAATTGCCTTACCCGCATTAATTTTAAGTGGTGTTCCCCCCTTAGCAGCACTGGGCACTAATAAGCTGCAAGGCAGCATGGGTACGGCAACGGCTACTTACATAATGTTAAAAAATAAAAGGGTTCAATGGCATCATGTTAAAAAATTAATGCTATTTTCATTTGTTGGTGCATTAGTTGGCACTATAGCGGTGCAGTTTATTGATCAACAAATTCTTAGCTATGTGATTCCTGTGGTCATTTCGTTTATTGGTCTCTATTTTTTATTTGCACCAGCGGCCAATGATAAGAAAACACAACCAAAGATATCTCAACAGCATTACCAGAATGTCGTAATGCCAACAATAGGTTGTTACGATGGTTTCTTTGGTCCTGGTACTGGTTCATTCTTTTCGTTAGCAGGCATTTCTTTACGTGGCCATAATATTATCGACGCCACAGCCATCGCCAAAACGCTGAATTTTGCCACTAATATTGCATCCTTAATGATCTTTTTAATTGCCGGGAAAATAGTTTGGGTTATTGGATTAGTGATGATGCTAGGGCAAGCTATTGGTGCTTGGATAGGATCTCATTGTTTGTTCACAATAAACCCTAAATATTTAAGGGTACTAGTCGTGGTGATGTGCTTTGGCATGTTGATAAAATATATTCACGGCATGAGTTAGTGAATTTTAATATCACATTGTAGAGTGTTCACAGCTCGTACATTTCTGTAATAGCCCTTTGTATGGTCGCCTTTAGGTGGCGATCATGTTCTGATTATTTCAGCCTTAAAAAAGTTCTTTAAGCCTAATTGTATCAATAGGTTAACGGTGCATCACTGAGTACTATATTATCAATCACCACGGTTGAGTCGATACTTGGAGCCCAGTCACTTTCACTGCCGCCATGCCATATATCAATAAATAACTGGTTAATACTATAGTGACCACTTTCACTAAACGTCATATCGCTCTTTTCAAGCACCTTAAAGCCATTGACATGAACCGTCACAATGCCATTGCCCTGATTGGCGTCATTCACTTTCACGTACTGCTCAACGAGGTAAGTTTTTGCTGTTTTAAATGTAAAGTCTTTTCCATTATATTGATAACGAATCTCTTCACCACAGCCATATTTACCATCAGATGTTGGTAAGTTTAGGTTAGGATTATTTTGATGGTAAGCATAAAGAACAGCCGCACCATTTTCTCTAAACATGCTCCTTAAACTAAAGCCGGCATCCACTTGTTGCCCTTCTATATGACAACCCGTAGGCTTTACTAGATTATCATCTTTAAGATTTAAGCCACCAAGCCCCGGTAACTTACCGCCTTTAGAAAAATCATAATCAGTATTAAAAGTAAGCTCATATGAAAAATAGAGTTCATCAGCACTGGTTAAATCTTTACCCGCATGAATGCCGTGTTTTATTTTACCTTTGGGGCTGGTAATCGCTAACTTCATATCACCATTTACACTAATTATCTTTGTTAAACCATCAACAGGATCCTTAGCGTCTCCAATCCTAGACCAATGTGGATCAAAATCTGTTTCAAACATACTTTTGGTATAGTCGGCTACTTGATGGTTATTAAAATCAATAAACGAGCCTTCGATTATGCTACCTGACTGATAATCAACGGTTGGAATTTCATTGTGAATTTTCTCATCAATATGCGACTTATCTACAATAGCCTCAACATCGTCAGAAGATGAGCCACCAGAGCCTCCACAAGCAAATAAAAATTGACCGGAAAGTAAAAGTAAAACAATTTTTTTCATCAATGCACCATCAAAAAACGAGAAAATAAGTATTAAAAAATACTCGTCTTTTGTTTCCAAGGCAAACCTAAAAAGCGTAAATGATGAAAAATAACGTGGTGAATGACTAAATGCACGCAACTAGCAGTTTATGTTTTTGGATCTTGTCGAGTAAATTCAATTGAAAAGGCTTTGCCCTTTTCTCCAGACACAAAAACTGTCAAATTGTTATGGGTGATTAATTGATAACTGAGCTTTTTAGGGAAGTCATGTAATGCGTTTTCAAATATTGCAGTAGTCGCCGTACAACTGGTTAATTTAAACGCTACAGGCAAATCATTACTGGCTATTTTTGCCACATAGAAAACTTCCCCAGACATTTCCACCAAACGTAATGTTTCAGCGCTAACAATTTTGTTCTTTGTCAATGAATGCGCATAACCAGCCCCCTCAAAAGTTTTTCCACTGACTTGATGCCATGACTCATTTATTTTTAGCTTACTATTTTGTGAATGCCAATCACCAATTAACCACGTGAATGCATCAATCGTAGTGCAGTTTTTAGCTTGCACCGACGATTGAAAAATTAAACACAGAGACACGCAAACGATGACTTTCCACATGACAATCAACTCCCTTAATTAACGAATAAATGACGAAACTAAAATACATAAACCATGATTGATAAGTTATCCAATAAACGGGGCAGAATTAATCGGGTTTTAACTCCGCCTAGCCTTTAGCAACTAACTTCTCTTCGGCCTAACCAGAATAATGAAATCATTATTAGGACTAATGTAACGCCCAATGAGCAACCAATCGCTAATAACTGCACCTTAGGATCTGAACCATTAGCTGCCAATAATATATAGGTCCATGGGTCTAAGTGCCAATATTTGGTATGACTAAGCTGCGTAATACTCATAGTCGCTACGATACCAATACCTAACGACACCACAATATTTTTCCAGCGCCAACTCACCATATGATGGATAGTCAAAATAGCCAAACAGCCGACAATGCTATACATCAAACTTTCAATCACATCAAAACTCAGTATATTACTACCCGATATCCCAAAAGCTTCTAGGCACAATATAGTAATTAAGGTCGATAAAAATAGTACTAAACTCGCACCAACAAGATAAACCCACGCTAATATTAATTTCGCTAAAAATAAATCTGTTTGCTTAATAGGTAAGGTCATCATGAAGCGCCAACCATTGCTTCGATGCTCATTTCCGTTAAGTAATGCAGTGATAAGCGCAATATAAAGCGGCATCATAAAATACCCCCATAACGCCGAATTTGTTAACCAGAAAATGCTCCATCCCTGCTCACTAACAAGCCTGCCTTCATTATGCAGTAACTGTAATAGGTTTATTAGTAATACCATTAAAGGGCTTAAAAACATCATTAACAAGGCCAAACTACGCTTTGTTTTTATCAATTCTATGTGAAGTAGTTTTATTAACATGTTTGAGCCTCTACTGTTTGTGAACCAACCAGCTGTAGAAATAAACTCTCCAAAGTGGCTTGATTAAATCGTGATTCGATTAAGTCGAAACCCGCATTGATAACTTGACGATTAAGATCACCACATTGCGCTTTTGTCACTTCATTTAAGCGTAAGTGTTGAGGTGAAATTAACTCGGATGAAATATTCCTTTGAAGCAGATGCTGTTTAACCATTTGTGCTGATGGGGTAATTAAATCAAGCGAACTTGATTGTTTTTCCATGAGATCAAATAAACTCGATTCGATTTTCATTTTTCCTTGATGCAAAATGCCAACATGACTGGCTGTTTTTTGGATCTCATCCAATAGATGGCTGGATAAAAAAACCGTAGCCCCTGTTTTCTCTGGCAGTGACTTTAATAAAAGTCTTATCTCTTTCATGCCTTCGGGATCTAACCCATTGGTGGGTTCATCTAAAATCAGTAGCTTAGGCTTGCCTAGCAACGTATTAGCCAGTGCTATTCGCTGCTTCATCCCCAACGAAAACTTCTCCATGGGTACATTGAGATAAGCAGACATATTAACGATATCCAAAGCTTCATCAATTGCCGATTCAGTTAAGCCCTTTATTTTACAGGTAATGCCCAAGAACTCTTTCGGGGTCAGATGGAAGTACAAACAAGGGGAATCGACAAGACAGCCAATTGATTTTTTATACGCAACATCGCTTCTATTCACTAGCTCTGAATTAATTTTTACCTGTCCTGCGCTGGCATTTAACAACCCTAACAAAACTCGAATCAGCGTTGATTTACCAGCGCCATTATTACCCAAGAAACCATAAACACAGCCTTTGGGAACATTAATATTAACGTCCTCTAACACTGTTTTTTGACCAAATTTCTTAGATACTTTTGATACTTCGATTGCAAGATTCACAATAACTCTCCTTTTTAAGAAGCAATATTAAATCACGCACTGGGTCGAATATAATCAGGCTGAAACCCTATTTTAATATTTCCTAAATTAGGTCTTTAGACTGATGTTTAATTCATAGTCTTCACATAGAATATGGTTATGAAAAATATAAACCTCTCACTAAAATACAAATTAATCATATGGTTAAGCCTGATTGGCTTTTTCACTAGTATCGCTATTCACTTTACTCTAATCCTGCTTAGTTCATCAGACATTGGCTATAATATACGTCAATATCCAATATTAAATTGGCAACAAAATAACATTGCACAGCCACTAAGAGAGCTATCTAGCAATCAAGCAGCGGTAAATAATTATTTAACATCCCTCGTCAAAAAAACGCCCTATCAAGTGCGTCACCATAATGCGCCATTCACTCAGCTATCGATCAAATCAATGGTATTTATTGATACACAATCTCACTTGTTATTTAAAACCGAAGGAGTCGATTTATTAACTGGAGATATAGGCATTCAAATTCCAATTAAATCAAGAGACGATCTTTCTGATGCTTTAGTAGGTCATCACAATACTGGCATTGAATCTTTGGGTAACAATAACTATTTAGTCATACAAAGCGTGCTAAATAAGCAAGACGAAATAATCGGGGCAACAATCAGTTGGCAATCATGGCAATTTCAAGAAGAAGACGTACCCTTATTTTTTATATCCGTCATTGAAGCGTTAAAAATCTCCATATTTAACACTCTAGCCAGCTTTTTTTGGATTTTACCCTCTACGTTTATTCTCGGTTGGTTAGTGGCGAGAGTCATGACTAAGCGTTACCAACATTTATATAAAACCATTGAAGACTGGGGCAATGGCAATCTGGTTAGCAGAATCCAAACATCGGGGGGCGATGAAATAGACATTAGCTTTGAACGTTTAAATGAAATGGCAGAAAAGCTAGCTAAACATCAAAAAGAGCTCAAGCATCTAGTGAGTATTGAAGAAAGACAGCACCTAGCAGCTGAGTTGCATGACACCGTAAAACAACAATTATTTGCATCAAATTTACAGTTGAGTGCTGCCGCACAACAGATAGCTCAGGATCAAAAAGGCGCTAAAAAAAGTATCGCTATAGCCATTAATCAAAACCAAACAGCATTTAAACAAGTTAATGATTTAATATTCACCCTAAGTCCGATTCAAATAGGAAGTGACCTGAAAGAGGCGTTAATCTCCGCTTTTGAGCGATGGGAAAAAGACAATATTGTATCTTTATCATTCAGCCTAGAGATGCAGATTGAATTAACCGAAATACAACAACAGGTTATTTTTAGAAGTATTATGGAATCCTTGCAAAACATTACTAAACATTCAAATGCCCAAAGCGTAACCATCAACCTATCACATGATAACGCACATATTATGTGGCAAATAGCTGATGATGGTTTCACTGACATCAACCATCAATCGCAGCAACCATTAGCCTTTGGACAAGGGCTAAGTTTAATGCAAAAGAGGGTAGAATCTCTTGATGGCACTCTGGATGTAAATAGAGAAAATGGTTTTAAATTAAATTTGGAGTTACCTCTTGCCTAATCAAACTCACCCCGTAGAAAAGATATCGGTACTGATCGTTGATGATCATGAATTAGTTCGTCAAGGCATTGAAGCCTTTCTCAACCTTCAACCTGATATAGAGATAATTGCCACTGCAGCTAATGCAAAGCAAGCAATTGAACAGGTAGAAATGCTCGTTCCCGATGTTATTTTAATGGACTTGAATCTGGGTGAAGGTATCAATGGCATAGAAGCAACGCGTCAAATAAAAGAAATCAGTCCCCAATCAAAAGTCATTGTTTTAACGTCCTTTCATAGTGATGAATATATTTTCCCAGCGATAAAATCAGGGGCACTATCATACTTATTAAAAGATATTGAACCGATAGAGTTAGCTAACACCATTAGAAAAGCAATGTTAGGTCAAGCGGTATTAGCGCCTGTCGTAGCCCAAAGAATTGTTGAAGAAATGCAACCGACAAGCAAAGAAGTCATTCCACATCACTCACAATTAAGTGTCCGAGAATTAGAAATATTAAAACTTATCGGCCAAGGGCTAAACAATAACGAAATTTCAGAATCATTAAGCATTGCAATAAAAACAGTACGTTGCCATGTGAGCAACATATTAAGTAAGTTGCACTTACGAGATAGAACACAAGCGGCCATTCATGCATGGAAAAAGGGCGTCATGGGCCAGTAATAATTTGAGCAATGGAGAGCATATATAAAATGACTGTCATTGCAGCGAGACAGACTTGCACCACCGCTGACCTTACACTCTATAGAATGATTAATTCATACAACAAGACGGCAATTACACTTAAGCTTCTGCTACACTAACCCTGCTGACATTAAAATTAAGATCCTAGCTATGCAACGCCCGCCACTTAAACAAGCTAAAAGCATCGACAACGTATTCAACAGCGCCTATTGGCATCTAAGCCAACAAGACTTTACGGTAGCTGAAATCCGCACTAAGTTAGAGCGTAAAACAGACAACGGTGAATGGATAGAGACCGTTCTTACACAGTTAATCGATAATGGATATCTAAAAAGTGACCTTGAATTTGCGATACGGTTTTGCGAATCAGCATTTAACAACGAACTAGGAAAGCCTGCTATCCAGCGTAAATTAAAAATGCGCGGCGTTTCTCAAGGCGATATTGAAACGGCTATCGAGCAAGTTGTTGAGCAAAGCGATATTGACTTCGATGAAATGGCTAGCAATCGATTACTGTCTCGATATATAACATTCGATGGGATTAGTAAGGAAAAAGTTTACAGCCAAATGACAACACGAGGCTTTTCTCGATCGCAAATAGATCAAGCGTTAGCCCAGCATCCAGCTCAAGACTCTTTGCAAAGTAAAATGGCCATCAAAGCTGAAAAGGCAGATCTGGCCACTGAAATTATTAAGCTATATCGAAAAGGCAAAGGCCAATCGCTTATTCTTCGTGAGTTAAAACAACAACTCATTAACGTTAGTGAGTTTGAAGAAACCTTATACCAATTATCGCTGGCCGGTGATATCGACTTTTATCAGAGTTGCAGTGACCAACTAGCCAAAAAGAACTATGATTTATCTGATTATAAAGAAAAATCAAAAGCCTATGCTTATTTGTCACGAAAAGGCTTTACCAGTGATGAAATCAAAGAAACCATGTCACCAGACTCAGATTAGGTTTAGCCACAGCCTGAAATTATACCAACTCCATTGAATCGCTGATCACTTGTACTAGTTAATTATTTATTTGCACAACATAATCACATAATTAATGGGAATGGTATAAAAATCGTCACTAATCCATTGTTGATTTTATATCTAACCCCATCATCCAAAATTCGCTTAGCTGCTTTGCCAAAGGAATTGAGCTGGTCGACTTAACTTGAGAGCTTCCAAAAATTTGCCGTGCTAACTGCCTTCCAGCCGCTTGAGCTGATGAAGTCTTAATGATGCGCTGTTGATAAAAACGGGACAGAGCGTTATCAATATCCTCATATTTTTCTAAACTTTGGACAAGATGCCAAGCATCTTCCAGCGCCTGACATGCCCCTTGCCCAGAAGTAGGTAAAGGAGCATGGGCGGCATCACCAATGATTAAGACATTGGCTCGATGCCAATAAGGCAGCGGTTCAAGATCATGAACAAAAATACGATTAAGTGACGATTTATCATGAGATTCAAGCACATGTTGTACAGGTTTAGGCCAGTGATTAAAACGCTGATGCAGCTCATCACTCCAAGCCGACAAAGGCCGCTCTTTATCAATAACTGTACTCCAGCCCGCTGCCCAATAACATAAATCATCGTTAATAGGCACAATGCCAAAGCGCTCACCGGGGCCGCGATAATCATGGATGGTGTTATCTAATACCCCCTTATCTAACTTACTAATGCCTATAATATTGATGAACCCTTGATAACACGGTTGCACTTTTACTGGGTATAAATAGTGACGTACTACTGAATTCATTCGCCCATCAGCACCAACCACCAGCATGAACTCTTGCTTTAATTCCTCAATATCACGTTCTGTCATTGTGCAATTAAACTGTATTTCTACGCCTAAGTCCTCTAACTTCTTCGCCAAAATATTCATTAGATCACGGCGTAATATTGTCACGCTTTGATAACCACTTATGCTGTTCACTTCTTCAATATTTAGCGCACTTTGCGGCGCGCCAAATTGATCATACTGGCGTAATAAACTAGGTGTTGCGCCCCAACGATTTATTTCTTTTTCCAGCCCCATTTTCTGTAACACAAAGATAGCGTTGGACCATAATGTCACCCCTGCGCCAATGAATGAAACCTGACTATCACGTTCATACAAACTCACCTGATAGCCTTGTTTTGTGGCAAGTATCGCCAAGGCCATTCCAGCAACACCCGCACCGACAATAGCTATTTTATTGTTGCTATTCATCTATCTTACCTCATTAATAAAACTTGCTAATGAGTATTACAAAACCACAATTTAGGATAAATACGTTATTATTGGCTTGTTAATCCCATTTAATGAGTGAATGTATGATTGAGAAAATTGAACTCCACTGGCTGCTCAGCTTTCAAGCCGTTTATGAAAAATTGAGTTTCAAGTTGGCAGCAGAGCAGCTCCAATTGCCGACATCCAATGTGAGTCGTCATGTTGCGCTATTGGAGCAACAACTTAATTTAAGGTTATTAGAGCGCACAACGCGCAGGATGATTCCAACCGCATCAGGAACGCAACTTTATCAGTCAATAACACCACTTACCCAAGCAATGAACGAGACACTTGAAGATGTTTCACTTTATGGTAATTCCCTCTCGGGTCACCTGAAGGTTGTTTTGCCTGATCTGCCTTTCATGGCTGAAATCATCGCAGATTTCTGCTGCCAGTATCCGCGAATAGAACTAAGCTGCGATACCCAGATCAATCCCAAAGAGGGCCTGCTGGATGGTTTCGATATCGTATTAAGTTTTGGCCGCGGTTTATTAGAAGATTCAGGCTGGATTGCGAAGGAAATTATGCGCTGGCCTAGCTCGGTGGTTGCCTCGCCTGCGCTCATCAACAAACATCCATTACCTCGTTCATTGGATGAGCTAAATAACGCCCCCTGCATTACAACGCTGTCGGTATTACAAGGCATGCCCTGGCGATTTAAGAATGAACAAACTGTTCATGTGCGGTCTAACTACAAGGTTAACAGTGGCAATATTGCCAAGGCTAGTGCACTTAAAGGACTTGGTTATGCGATTTTGCCTACCCATGCGTGCCAAACAGAGATAAATAACGGTTCTTTGATTAAAGTTAACCTTAATTACGAACCAGAAGATCTTGTGTTATATGCCTTTTACTCAGGTCGAAGATATCCACTTGAGAAAGTGAAGGTGTTTTTAGAGCACCTACAATCGGCGATTATTAATTTGAAATAGTTTTAAACGTCTCCCTAAACAGGAGACATCTCTTTCTCTAACCACAATGAAAAATGATTAAAAGATGCCTTTCCCCATGATCGACTTGGCGCAACAAGGTAATAATTAAAAGTGGTATTGATTTCATCATCATTAAGCCTGCATAACTGCCCGCTATTGATATCGTCAACAACCATTTGGTGCCAGCCTAACACTACCCCTTGTTTTAACTTTGCAGCTAAGATCGCCATGGATACGTGACTAAACCACATTTGATTTAATGCTTGGGGCTTATCTACACAAAATCGACGAAACCATTTCCCCCAAGAAATACCGCCGGGTTCATCTTCGATACCTGCTTTATAGATGAGTAATTGATGCTCTTTCAATAATCCCTCAAGAGAGCTATCACTAGCTTCTTTAAGTAAATCAGGATGACAAACTGGATAGACGGTTTCATTACGTAAAAACTTCGCTTCATACCCTTTATAATCCCCAGAGCCAAAATGAATGTGTCCATCATATTGCCCACTCGTAAAGTCAGCTAATTGATCGATAGCTACAAGCTCAAGTTCAATTTGCGGAAATTCGCGACAAAAATCGACTAAACGAGGCAGTAGCCACAATTGGCAAAGCGAAGGGATTACAGCAATAACCAATTTCTCTTTCTGACTTGCAAATTGACTCTGCAAGATACCATGTTGAATATTCCTCACACCAGAAGTTGCATGCTGTTGTAACGTTTCACCAGCTAGCGATAACGTCACACCTTTTGATTTTCTATAAAATAATACAACCTCCATTTGGCTTTCCAAAAGTTTCATCTGATGACTTACCGCACTCGGCGTTATATGTAGTATCTCCGCAGCTCGAGTAAAGCTGAGCTCCTTGGCGACTATAGTAAATGTATGTATGGCTGAAAATGAAATATTAGCACTCATAGTGATATGAATTATCCTCAAGTCGTATTGAAATATTATCGCTTCTCCTTTATCTATTTATCAAGCAATAATGTACACAACTACACAAGATCTATTAGAGGTAATTTGCATGTCAGAATATACGGCAAAAATTTTATGGCAAAAAAATGTGGAAGAAGCATTTATAGATAATAAATACAGTAGAGGGCACCAATGGGAGTTTGATGGCGGCTCAATTATTGAGGCTTCCTCGTCTCCTCATATCGTTCCTTTACCATACTCAGTTGAAGAAAATGTCGATCCTGAAGAAGCCTTCATAGCCTCTATTTCAAGTTGCCATCTACTGTTCTTTTTGCAAATAGCAGCTAAACGAAAATTCATTATTGAAGAATATATTGATCAAACTGTTGGGATCATGGAGCAGGACGAGCAAGGGAAAACCAGCATGACCAAGGTAATACTTCGTCCTCACGTTAAGTTCTCAGGAGAACGACAACCAACGCTTGAGCAGCTAGAAAAAATGCATCATCTGGCTCATGAACAATGTTTTATTGCCAACTCTGTGAAATCAGAAATAGTTACGGAGATCATCACTTAAAGGTAAGGTTATAAGTTTCTCAGGTGCTTTCTGCGCCTTTGAATACCATCGATTATAGGCTCATGCTTATTTCCTTTTAGTTCCATCGCTTTGTTATGCTTGTTACCGTAATGCCACAAGAACGCTCCAAACAAAGCGGTAATACTAAGAATGATTTCTGCGGTAATGCCATAATTTTGAATAGCCTCAAGAACCAAGCCTGTTGTACCTAAAATGAAGCCGATGCCAGCAACTTGGTTTCCTTGACCAGCTAAATAGGACAATGACGAAAGTAATAATATTGAGGAAATAACAAACATAACAACAATGGAATATTTAATCGTTGCTGTTAATAGCGCTTGACTAATATTTGGCATTTTTTCCGCGTATTCGCTGTGATATATCATCGTTAAAATAATTGCCGTAACAATACAAAACACCATAAATACTTGAATGAAAATTCGGATAAAGCCAACCGTATTATTATGCGCTTTATGCAGTAGTACATTAATAGCGGTGGCAATATGCCGCGTGAAGACTTCAAACATCACCAATGGATAACCAACAACACTCAGCCAGAACGGTAAACTATTAATATCTATGCCTAACCTAATGAAGGTGAGGCTGGCTAACTGAGATGCGGCTTCACTAAAAGAAGGGCCAATAATTTGGGGATCAAGTATAAACGACACTGTAAATTAACCACTCTCAGACCAAGTATTCCCAAAAGACATTAATTGAGTTCCTTTCGACTTTCAAGAACTAAGTGATTGGTAGAGAATTTACTAGATGAAAATGACAGATATACACAACCTCACAGGCTTTACACCATAATGAAAAGGGGGAGTCACCTCCCCTCTTTAGCTCCTTTAAAAAATCAGTCAGTCAAATGAGTTTGAAAAAAACCCAATATCTTTCGTATGGCTGTTTGTGTGCTCGGTAAATGGCATAAAACATCAAAAGCATGATGTGCATCGGGTAAATTAAGTAAAGTGACTGGGTCTTTGCGCAGCCGCGCATCAGAAACAAACAAGTCAATTGAACTATTTAGCTTGGGCATATGATCATTACCAGCCCGAACAATCAATAACGGTGGAAACTTAAAAAGCGCTTCATCTTTCTTAGAGTTCACAAACATAAAAGTTTTCGAAGCTTCCTCCACTAGCTCCGAACAATGTTGATAAGCCATATAACCATATAGGAAAGCGGCACATTTAATTGTGGGTTTTCTCGCTAAAACAGCAAGGGCATTAGGTACACTCCCAGAACAAGACCAGATAGCAATATGTTCCATATCAATACCGAGAGTTAGTGCGTTGTCGTTTACAAATTGCAATAAAGTTAAAATATCTTCTTCAGGATTAAGGTTAGCGTAAGTAATTGCCGCTATATTCTTAGAGGTAAATAATTTTGCCCAAGATATATATTGTGCAACTTCTTTTAATTTCATTCCTGTCGCTTGTTCAAAGCCGGGATCTGGATAGCCAGTGACAAGGATTACTGCTGGTATAGGCTTATTGAGTTGCTTTGGATAGTAAATATCCATGACTAGCGCAGGGTCAATGCCGTAGACAATATTTGATTCGCAGTGCCCATCAAAATCTATCGCGTAATTAATACTTGAAGTGAATAAAGGGTTTTTCTGTTGAGTTGAATCATGCATTATTTTTCTCTCTTGTTTATGAATTTGAGAGAAAATTTAAATGCCCTGAATAGGCGTGAGTAATGAGGGGGACTTAATTAGATAGCTATAATAATGAAAGTAATGCTCGAGCACAAGTATTGGTTAAATTCTCTGAACCAGTTCATTTTGTAAGCGGACCATTCTCTTTAATCAGCTTCTTTTTCTATCTCTAATTTTAAGTTTTTTAACGCAACAGGATCAGCATTTGCTATTAATATTCTGATTAACTTTGATTTACTGATCCCAGTTTCTTTGGCGAGCTGACTGAGTTGAACAATTGATGCTTGGCTTAGTGAGAAGGTGGCATTTTTAAAGCGTTTAAACTTAACTTGTGGCTGGTGTCCAGATTGATTTGGTAATACGCTTTTTGAGCGGTTTAATATGGAACGTCCTTTGCTGTATGCATTGGCATCATCAATAAAATCATCAACGTTGACTGGGTCTCGCGTTTTCTTTGCTTTTTTCTTTTTTAGATCAGCTAAACTCATAACGATTGTCCGGTTTCATCGCTAGAATTTCTTTCGCGATGGCGATAATTTCGAGTGCAGCCTTTCCGTCTGGGTCTATTTCTAATACTGATTTACCATCTTCTTCACTATCATCATAAATATTACGACTGTATGTAATTGCCTCTAAAACATTAATGAAATAGGAGCTACAAACTTCCTTAGCTTCAATAATTCGGCCCGCTTGGTTTGGCAACGACGGGCACTGAGTCATAACAAACGAAGCATTCATTTTGGGGTTAACCATCTTACAAGTTGATAAAATATCTTCCATATGAGCAACAGTTTTAATATCACGTCGCTTAGGGCGCAGCGGTATTATAACTTGATCAGCAACTGACATTGCAGCGCGCAAAGCCAGGTTATCTTGTCCACCACAATCGATGACTAAAAAGTCATAATTACTTTCGAGGCTGAGCAAGTCATTACGTATTTTTCCATATAACTGAATACAATTGATCTGCGGTAAGCTGTCATCATCATTACGCGCTTGAATCCAATCTGATGTGGTTCTCTGAGGATCACAATCGACTATTAATACACTCGACTTTAGGTGAAGCGCAAAATATACCGCTAGGTTTTGTGCTAAACAACTTTTACCACTGCCTCCTTTCTCGCCACCAACAAGTAATATCATATCGACTCCATTTTTAATGGTTAGTTTTCTTGAAATAACAGCCCTATGTTGTACCAACCTGATTGTTGAATATGGCAGCGCAGGACCGTTGCGTTAAGCGTGGGACAGGATGTGTCTTTCGAGTTTGTTTGAACTTGTATGACTTGTCCAACGACTAATTGCTCGTCGCTAACGATAGAAATGCCACCTTTATTAATATCCACACAGGACACATTTTTTCTATTAGTTGCACCGTCGGGCTTCATTATCGAAATAGTAACCATTTGGCTTTCCATATCTAAGCGTAATGAGTTCCGTCTTTCTTGGTCAGTTAAACCTGAATTTACTAAATCATCTGTCATTAAGAGACTCTCAATCTAGGGAGGGTTCATATTTATCATACCGCTGATAAAACTGCTTTACAAAACATTGTACAAAAAAAGAACTAACGTGTTCAGGAAAGGTTTCTCGTGAGAGGGCTAAAGAGCGTATAACAATGAAAAATAGAGCAGAAGTTATCAACAGTTAGTTTTTAACATTAAGCGGAAACCAATAGCGGAAATTTTGACTATTGGCTTTCTACTAAACTTTGGCTAGCTTAGTCTTGGTTGTTAATTACTACATCACAGGTACCGAAGTTTTCAACGGAAACCGATAACTTGTTAGTGCCTAATGCGGCTGTTGCCCCAAGCAATGAACGTGCAATGCCATCTAAGATCTGTTCTGGTTCTAATTCCATTTGGTCACAAATATTAGCAATACCATCCATCAGTTCTTGGCACTGTTCGTCAGTAATTCTTTCTGTAGTCATTTTACTTTCCCAATTGAATATTCATCAGTTATTTGTTTAATAACGTTTATTTTATCAAAAAAGCTTTTGCGGAACAGCCATTAATTTTTTTCCTTTGGCACGACGATTCCAATAAGGAAATCGTATAATTAATATAGATTAATGTCACTCTGCTTAACATTAATCTATATTGCCGAAATAAATGGAATGATATGACCCAACAACTGTTTATGTACATCTTTACGATTAACGCCATCTCTGTCTTTACACAATGAAATACCTTGTGCTTTGTACTGATGGCTACAGCTGTCTAAAAAGACGAAATGACCTTCATTATTATTCAAGCTAACCAATTTAGCTTTCGG
>Ga0105359_10002104_pt1 | contig 16567 bp, 16 predicted proteins | sample GOMGulsemesocosm_6_FD_83659 | JGI IMG/M metagenome (GOLD analysis project Ga0105359, IMG submission 83659) | Methane-oxidizing microbial communities from mesocosms in the Gulf of Mexico - GOM8C Gulf of Mexico | ecosystem: Environmental > Aquatic > Marine > Cold seeps | place: Gulf of Mexico...
ATGAAATACCCGCTTTTGAATCGCGACGAGTTCTAATCCAACCGTGTACTGTAATGCTCTCATCAACAGGAAACTTTCCCGCTAATACATCAGTAATTGATATGTTAGTATATGTTTTGTTTTCAGTGGTCATATTATAATATTTTCCAAAGGTGTTAGTTATGAAAAAAGCCTTTCTTTATTCGAGAGTAAGTTCTGCCATTCAGTCAGAACGAGGCGAGGGTATAGCTCGTCAAATCGAAAATGCTAAGGCATTTTTAAAAAATTTCCCAGAGTATATCATTGCTAATGATGTATTTACAGATACTAAAAGTGGTTTTAATGGTGCTAATTTAGATGAAAGTGCAGGGCTTGGGACATTCATCAAGTCAGCAGAGCAAGGCAATATTCCCAGAGATTCATTACTTGTTATTGAAGCTCCAGATAGGCTGTCAAGGCTTGGCATTAAAAAAGGCCAGAAAATATTTGACCGTATTATGGCGTGTGGCATTGATATAGCTTTAGTAAGATTCGGAATTATTCTTAGACACGGTGATGAAAATGACTTCACAGGCTCTCTTATCGTGAGCGTTGGCTTGTATCTGGGCAATTTAGAAAGTGCGCAAAAATCGGAACGAATACGATTTACCTTAAACAGACATAAACAAGAATCAATTAAAGGTGGTAGGAAGTATTCTGGAAAAGTCCCATCTTGGCTGGAGCTTGCTGAAGATAAAATGTCATTTGGGTTCGTACCCGATCAAGTTGAAGCTGTGAAACTGATGTTTAACATGAGAGCAAAAGGTGCGTCATTCGGCAAGATAGAAGCTGAATTAAACAAGCAAGGGTTTAAACCAGTAAAAAAGAAAAAAGAAACAAGATGGTACGAAGCCACCGTTGCAAGGATTTTAAAATATAGACAGGTGATTGGTGAACAACAAGTTCATGAAATGCAGACTATAGATGGCAAGAAAAAACGAGTCCCTATTGGAGATCCAATTAAGAATTATTACCCACCTATTATTGAAGAGGATTTATTCTATAAAGTTCAGGCATCATTCAGAGAAAAAAGGACAGGAAGAATAGCCCAGTTTAAAAACCTATTCAGCTATTTAACAAAATGCGAGTGTGGATCATCTAGAAGTTATGCTAAACCAAATAAAACGGCTTACTTAAGGTGTAGAGATTACATTGCTAAACCTAGATTATGTAATCATGAAAGCTTGTATTACGAGCCAGTAGAAAAGGTTTTGCTACAAGCTTTTAGAATGTTGGATTATAGTAAACTGAACGATAGCTATGACGGTAAAGCGCTGATAGCCTTGCAATCTAAAGTCGAAAAATCACAGCAAAGTATCGATACGTTAGCCAGCAGTATAGATAGCTTTGATAACCCTGATTCATTAGTAGGATTATTACCGAAATTAGCAACTCGGCAAACGAATCATAACTTGTTATTAGAAGACTTGGCTAAATTACAGAATGAGGTTCCAATTGCTACGGGTAGTGCCAAGGATTTAGCCGTGGAGACAGAAGAAGAACGGATGATATTCAATAACTTCATTAGTCAGCACGTAAAAAACATTGTAGTTATGGATAAGCAACTTGAAATACATTTCAAACATCGAAAATCAATAACTCTGAGCTATTCAAAGCATGAAACTAGTGAAAGCCTTGAAATGTTAGGCGATATTACGGAAAGATTTAATAATAATAATGGTGATTTTAGATTAAGAGGAGTTAAAACATACTTTGCTGATCCTAGCGCTACAGCACAAATCATATTAGAGGAAATAGAAAAATAAGAACCGTTATCATTTATATTAAAGGCTAATCAATTATGTTGATTAGCCTTTTTTTTGCCTAAATATGTCTAAACAACTAGGGTAAATAAAATGAAAATAACTAATAACCAACTTGATAACATTCAAACAACTTTAGACCGCACGGAAAAATATAGCGCACTGGTTAACATGAAAAATACGACACTTTTGCAACTGCATAACGAGCGTAAATTGTATGATGAAAAAATAGCAGCTTTAGACCAAGAGTTTCAAAGTATTGATATCATCGAGGTTCTATTAGGAAAAATTAACACAAAAATCAACTGTCATTCTGAGTATGTAAACCCTACGGATATAGAAGATGGTGAAGATATTTGGTCGGACGTTTACGAGGATGAATAAATATTAGTCAACCCTTTAGTTTAAAAGGTATCCCATATGAAAAAAGCATATCTTAGAGAGCCATTACCACTTACTGAATATTTTACTATGGAGCGTTTTCAGGATATTTTCGACAAAGTGAAAGAGGTTGATATACCAGATCCTAGAATATACCAAGACTTCAAAACTAAGGGAATTGATACTAAATGTTGGGTAATTCCAAATAAGTCGAAAAGTATTTACAGTAAAAGTATTTTTTATCATCCGACTGAGCGAGTGAAAGGTAATAAGAAAAAGCAGAATATGTACAACCATAGGCTATTTTATGCCGTTCTAAATGGGACTACTGATACAAATGGTGTGTTTACGCCTTATGATATCGCAGGAAAATATATAGATCACTTATGTTGCAATCCTCAGTGTATGCAGGTTTCGCATTTAGAACCTGTGAGTATGGAGGAAAATACTAGACGTGTTTTCAAGCGTATGGAATTAGATATTTTACATATGCATAAGGTAACGGGTAAAAATAAAATTGCGAATGATTCTAGCGGTTTCAACTTTGAAGATATAGAAACAGAAGACTTATTTAGTATGGAGCCTGAACAAACAGTTCTTGAAACTGATTTACTAGTGGTTGTCTCTACAAGAACCGTACATCACACCAATTTAGACAGCGCTGTATTAGAGCAAGTTGATACTGATCGCGAGAGATACAAAGATATATTGTTCACTGAGTCAGTAACGGATGATTTTATAATCGATGCTGGCGAGTTTACCTACATTTTCGACCAGTTGTAAGCTAGAGATAAATAGTATTATCAAAGCAACAATAACAACAGGTAATGAAAATGAAAGAATCACGCAATCATGTACTAAAGCATTCACTAAATGAATATACCAAACTCCAAGAAGAAGACGCAAAATTAACGCAACATCAAGTGGATGATATTAAGTTCATGGTGGAGAATGACCTCGATATCATGACTGAAAAGCGGATCGAAAAAAAGTTATCATCAACGCTTAAACAAACCGCACAAATACGCGTTAGAGCCTTACTGAAAACTGCTAAAGGGTTACATAAGATGCTTAAAGCTGAGACTGACCAAGCAACGAGAGACAAAATTAACGCGGAAATTACAATATTAGCCGCGAGTATATCTACCATTGGTATAGGCGTGATTACTCAATCGAGTCGTTTAATAAAGCTCTAGAAATTAGTCTCAGTGGTCTTGATAATTCCCCCACACAAACAGAAAGCCCTAAACAATAAAGTGAATATTCATTGTTTAGGGCTTTTTGTTGTCTGAGATTTAGTATTGATAAACACGCGTGTTATCTGTCTTAAATTGTTTTGCTACAATTTCAGCCTTTTCTAATGCATCGTTTTCCAAAATAATTTGGGCTTTTTCATAAGGACTTAACGCGCTGTGGTTAACAACAAGAGGCGGTCTATTATCCTCCATAATAGTTTGCATTCTGATAGAGCTATCATCATGTAAGGGGAGTTCAGCGGAGGTGTTTACTACGAATTGGGGTGGTATCATTTTCATACCTTTAATATAAAGAACTCTATCTGTTGCTACCCTAAAACTAAGCTCAGTTAGGTGCTGAATTAAAATAGAGTATTCTTCTTCACGTGGTTTATCTACACGTTCCGCAGCTAAAGCCGATAATACAGCCTTAATTAAATCAGCCTTGGTTAACTTAGGAAGTTTTAAACCAGTAAGTGTAACTGTATTATCTTTGCTTAATTCAACTTGAATACTGCTGACCTCAATAGTTTCATCAAGTAACGTTTCATCAAGTAACGATGTTTTAATATTATACTGGCGTTGATTTTTTTTGCTTAAGTCTTGGTTTAATAAATCGAGTCCTAACTCAGAGATACGATCTGTTTTATATTCATATATTGGTAATGGTTGTTTCACACCATTTTCGTTAATATCCGTGTGAATTGCTGTTAATTCAAGAATATTAGCCTTAATTTTCATCTCTTTTTCGTGCGATCCCGTCATACTTTCCGAACTTTTATATAATTCAATCTTAAGTTCTTTTATCTCTTGGTCTAGTTTTAGCAAACGCTCCTCTTTAGTAGCTACTTGCTTGGGGTCGTGCTTAATAATCTCTAGCTTGTTGCTTAATTTGGTGTACTGATTTGCTAGCTGTACACCTTGATTTTCTTGCTTGTCGCTGAAATCTACTTTTTGAAACTTATTCATTTTCTCCTTACCTTTGTTGTTATATAAAAAAACGGCTAACCAATTATGGGTAGCCGTTAATGTCTTACAAATAAGGAGGAGCATCACCACCCCCTGTATTAATATTTAGGCTAATTAATTTGCGGCTGTTGATAATTGCATAATGCTTGTGATAATCGAATCACGATCAAATAATCCTGTTTTCTTATCTGAATTAATAACAACCTCACTAACTGTACAGCTTAGTTTTAATTGATCAATTACCACTTGAATTGCTTCACGGTTGCCCAATAAACGAAAAATTGATTTATCAAATATTCGGCTTACTTGTTCATTTAATCGGTCATTGTCGCGATCTTGGTCAGTCATTGTTAGTTTTGCTAATAGTTATACATTTTCCGCTTTAACTTCTGCTAACTCCGTCTTTAATATATCTAAATCGTTCATTTTCATTACCTATTTATAGTCGGAAAGTGTAAGTTGATTCTGATAGCGTAGGTTCTGATTCCGATTTTTCCTTAGCAATATCCTTGGGTGTGATTTTTTTGCTCAAGTCCTGTTTTAAGCCTTTTTTCTTTTTATTTTTATTTTTATCCGCAATGACTTTATTCTCATTAAGTTCTAGTTTCATCTTCATGACATCGTATTTTACTGCCTCAATACTTGAAAAACCTTCGGGTAATATTTTTAAAGCAGTAAACTCCATTTGTTTTTTATTTTTATATTTTTGGACTTCGGCTAAAACAATTTCTCGAAATTCGCTTGCTGTTTTGGTTTTAAAGTCTTCACTAAGTTCTTGACCGTCAAATAATATTTGTTCCATATTCTGATACCTATAGTTTAAAAGTTGCTGGCGTAGACTCATGAATGCTTGTTCCAACATCGCCCGCGACTGCTGATAATTCATCGCGTAATTTGTAATATTCGAGAATAATCGCGGCATCCTTTTTAGCCATATCCAATCCTTGTTCGTTAAAAGCTGCATCAAGCTTTAAACATTCCGCATCTATTGCCTCTAATACTACTGTGTAAAAAACATCAGATGTTTTGGTTTTAAAATCATCGCTGAGCTTATGGTCTTTATATAATTCGTGTAGAGCATTAGTAACTCGCTGTTTTATTTTTTTGTTAATCATATTTTGCCCTTTGTAAAATTGTGTTTCTTTGCTTGGTAATGAACCGCAGTTTTGCTTTTCGAAATAAGTTTTGCTATTGCTCTAATGCTAAAGCCTTGCTCTATTTTATCTCGAATGGTGCGTAACTCGTTGTTAGTCATTAGACAAACCCCCGTAATAAACTATTCATATAGATATTTATACCGTCCTAAAACGTCCTAAAAAATAATGACTAAATGAATACTGAGGCAGTAGATAAAAGTCTATTTGCTAACCTGAACCAAGATAATTATCTAAACAGTGCTTGAAGAGTCTAGATATTTAACTTGAAAAGCTGTCTACGAATAGACATAAAAATTACCGTGGAGGCAGCTTAATAGTTGAAAAATTTATTTTTAATAAAACGAGCGTTTAATGAAGCACATAATTAAAGATAACTATTTAAGACACTATTCATAACACTAAAAAATATTTTTAAATTATTGATTGTAAAGATAAAAAAGTATGATAAATTTGATATGGTATATATATTCACTAAATGGATTTTAAAATGACTAAATTAGATGCTGCAATATTCGACCTTGATAACACCCTATGTTTAACTGATTCTCTTGATGATATAAGAAGAAGTGGTAATCCTGCTTTATTATCTCAAGAGGCTTTAACAGGAATCTCATTAATTAAATGTATTCCTAAAGTTTTAAGCGAATTAAAAAAACAAGGTGTCAAATTAGGATTGGTAACAAACTCCCCTCGATGGTATGTTGAGATTCTTCTAAAGCATCTAAACCTATCTGATTTTGAATCAATAGTTACTCATACTGATGTAGGTCATGCAAATATAAAACCATCCCCCTTGGGTATAAATAGATCAATTGCAGAACTCGGATTAAATAGCTCTCAAAATATTATATATGTTGGAGATGATTATCGAGATTTTGTCGCTGCATATGCTGCTGGGGTAAAACCTATTGCTCCTTCTTGGGGATCAAAAAAACCAATAACACAAATGCCCGCGGCCGTAGTTAGTTCTAAAAGTCTAATTGATGATATTAATGATTTTGAACACATGTGTTTAATTGCCGATAGGTGTGCAGAGTCGTCTAGTTTCAACATACCTAAAAAACAACTTTATTTTGCTCCTATGAATCTAGATGGTAATGTTGTGACGTTAAGTAGGGACAAAATCAGTTTAGTTACTTTTGGTAGATATTTTAGCCAAAAATCAGAGCTGACAGCAAAATACTTCGAAAAGCACAAACTATCTCAGCATATAGCCGAAAAGGAATCTAATCCACGGTTTGTAGCTCCTGAATACTGGGTCGATCTTATGGGACACGCTATGAGTGAACTTGCCCGATTTTTTATCAAGGGAGGAAAAGACTTTGATATTATTACCGTGATTCCATCTAAGAAAGGAAAAAATCCAAGATTAGAAAACCTATTAAAGAGAATTAATAAAAAATCTAATGTTTCCTCAAACTTCATATCTGATTTATTTTATTTTAAAGAGGATGCTGTAAGTTTAAAAACTCTGGGAGGAAAAGATAAGAGGGAAGCTGAAATAGCAAGAGTATTAAAAATCAACCCTAAATATGTTGGCTTGTTACCAAACACGAGAATATTAATAATAGATGATGTCCTTACTACAGGAGCAACTTTACGGGGCGCATTTAAATTACTTGAAGGTTATCACCCTAGAAAAACTTTGGGTCTATGTTTGGCAAAAACAGTTAGTACATCACAAGATTTTAAAGAATGCCCAGATTGTAAAAGATCTATGAGGTTAGCTAAAAATAAAAAAAATGGCATACACTTTTGGTCATGTACTGGTTACTTTGAGAAACCCCAATGTAAAAAAACACTACATATGAAGATAAAAGATTGCCCACAATGCGGTGATATTATCTATACCAGACCTTATAAAACAGGTAATTTTCTAGCATGTGAAGGCTATTACAATAATGAAGATAAATGTGATTATACTGAGAGTTTATAGTGAATAGTTCTACTTCGGTTCAAACCGAAAAATTACTTGTTCTTAGTCATTTAAAGGGGGTAGGTGCTAAGAAGCTTAAATCATTATCTTTAGTCCCTAGTTTTGTCGAATATGATGTCAAAACAATAATTGAGAAGCTTTTACCTAAGGGGACTTCATATACTCAGTCTGAAATAGCTGATGCGTTAAAGTTTGCTGAAGTACAATCAGAAAAAGCACAAGTACAGAATCACGTAATTATTTCTTCTTTTGATTCACACTTTCCAAATAATTTAAAAAGGATGCATGATTGTCCAAATATCTTATTTGTCGCAGGAAATGTATCCGAACTCAACGGTAAAAACATTACTATAATTGGCACTAGGGAGCCAAGTGAACATGGTATAGAAATAGCTAAACGGATTACCAAGTGGTTCGCTGAACGTAAGTGGAATATAGTTAGCGGACTAGCTTACGGCATTGATAAATTAGCCCATGAACAATGTATCATATCTGGCTCTAAAACACTTGCCGTAATGGCTCAGGGGTTAGAGAAGGTATATCCTGCTAAACATAAATACCTAACCGAAAAAATATTGGATAGTGGTGGAGCGTTGATAAGTGAATATGCATACGATTCATACTCAGGTAAAGCAAACTTTGTGCAACGTGATAGGATTCAATCAGGGCTCTCTGCGGGTGTGATTTTGATTCAATCTAATTTAAACGGAGGTAGTCTTCATGCATCTAGGAAAGCTATTGAATATGAAAGAGGCTTAATTGTAGCTGGACAATCAAAAACAGATATTTCATCATCAATTGATTGTATTCAAGCAAATATGACTTTACTAAATGGTTCAGATGCAGATGTTTTAAAATTACTAAAAATGAACACATTCAATCCAAAGCTTTTACTTAAGTTACTAAATGCTAATAATTTACCTTTTACAGAAAGTACTTTGCTTGAAATTGATAAAGTTATGCGTGAGCCTTATCATGATAAAGGTACACTAGGTTTTTAAGCTAATTGATTTTTGGGGGCAATTCTAATTATAAGTTGACAGTACGATGTCTATTTGGTCTAATTCATCACATGCCTATAGAGGTGAGCGGGTCCCCTTAATACTTGATTATAAATGCTTTTTTAGGTTTAAAGTCAAGCAGGTCCCTTGGTTGATAAAACATCAAGCTAAGGTATGTAGTGACTATCTTTTACGTAGGTTGCGCCCGTGGAACAAACCCAGCGAAAGCTGGGTTTTTTTTGGAGTTTGAAAATGGAATTACACGAACAAATTACTTGGTATATTGAAAAAGAAGCAGAAAAATTAGCTCAAAGACACCATACCTACCATAATGCTTTGTATGTTGAAAATGAACGGAAGCTTGGACGTTCTTCTTCTCCAACTAACTTAAAAAAGGTTACTAAACCTCCGCAATGGTTAAAGGATAAAAAGTTTGATCCTTTCTATGTTAAAAAGCACGCTAAAACTATTGCATATTCTATTGCTAAAAAAATTGAAACAAAGACATACGAGCCATTCCTTCCTGAAAAAAATAATATTATCAAGTCATCGGGTGGTTATCGAGAAGTTGCTGTATATCAAATCCCAGACGCTGCAATTTCAACTTTTTTTTACCACCGTTTACTTAAAAAAAATAAGCATCGTTTTAGTTCATTTTCTTATGCATATAGAGATGATAGGAATGTACATTTTGCTATTCAGGATATTGCAGTCGAACTCTCGCAGAGCTCTAGACTGTTTGTAGCGGAGTTTGATTTTTCAAAGTTTTTTGACACTATATCTCATAAATATTTATTCGAACAGTTTGATCAAAACGGCTTCTTTATAAGTGGTGAAGAGCGGAGTGTTATAAAGTCTTTTATTAAAGGGCGTAGTGAAGGAATACCGCAAGGAACTTCAATATCACTCTTTCTGGCTAACTTAGCATGTTGGAACTTAGATAAGCAATTGGAGAAAGAAGGCTTACAATTTGCTAGGTATGCTGATGACACCATCATATGGTCTCAAGATTATAGAAAAATAACTAAAGCACTTGATATCATGACTTCATTTTCTAAAGACGTCGGTGTAGCATTGAATCCGAAAAAATCGGAAGGTATTAGTCTTCTATGCCCAAATAAAATGGAGTCGGAATTTTATAAAACTAAAGAGAGTGTTGAATTTTTGGGATATTCAATTTCAGTTGAGAAGGTCTCGATTAAAGCCGAATCTGTCATAAAGATTAAACGTGAGATTTCATATATATTGTATAAACATCTCATACAACCTCTTATGTCGACTCCGTTAAAAGCATTGAAAATACCTGCAAATAATAAAGATGAAGCTCTTCTCAGTGCTATATGTGAAGTGCGCAGGTATATGTACGGAAATTTATCTGAAAGCATGCTTGAATCATATTTAACTGGGCGTAGTAATAGGATTTTCTTTAAGGGGATCATGAGTTTTTACCCTCTTATTAATGATAAAGAGCAAATGACCTCGTTAGATGGTTGGCTTGTAAATGCTGTTTTTAAAGCAGTTCAAAAACGGTCTAAATTATTAACTTTTCATCGTCAACCAAGGGGTCATACATTTCCTTTTAATGTATCTCGTAAAACCCTACTTAAAACTTGTAATAGGACTAAGGTTCATAGAAAAAGGCTGCTTAAATATCCAAGCTTTTTAACAATATATCAGGCAATGCAAAAGGGATTAGTAGAAGAAGGTATTTCTGGTATCACAGATTCAAATGCAAATGGTTATAATTACTAAGGTACTTACAAGCAGGTTAACGGTTAGAGGAAAATAATGATTGGCTATAATCACTATTTTCCTCTTAATTTTGCGTTCTAGATATAAAATCTAATCAAACCCTATCCTATTAGCAATAATAACTAATGTATCCAAAGTGGCAGGTATTAACCTTACAAATTAAACTGATAAGTTATATTTTAAATAATTTCGTTTGATAATAAGTCGTTCATAATTTGGAACTTTGCTGAAAGTTGATATTCACCTGCTAAGTTATGATTGTTGTAAAAGCATACCTTGTTCAAACTCTGTTAATAACTCTTCACGTTTAATAACGGTGCTTTTAGGTGCATCTATAGCGATACGCACCTGTCCACTAGATAATGAAACTATGGTTATTTTGGCATTTCCTACGAAGAAAGATTGATTTACTTTGCGGCCTATTACCAGATTTCCACGCGCTGCTTTTGCTACTGAGTTTTTAATTTTTTCTAACATTATAATTTCCTTTATTTTGCTTGAACATCCTTGTGGTGCCCTTATTCTATTATTTATGCACTATGTTTTGTCCCTTGTATTATCTCCTTTAAATACCAGACTAAATAACAGCGAAATAACGTCATATTTTCCTTGTAATAATTATGTCTATATGCGTCAGGGTTGACTTTTCTTTTAAATCAATATATTATTCATATCGAATTGAACTAATAGACTTAATTCGATATAGAACCATAGATAAAGATATGAGTTCTTAGTTGTTCCATAAAGTTCAACTAGGTCTAATCTAGAAATGATTGACCATTACATAGAATATATAATGCCTGTACTGCGCTTAAAATTAATTAAGCCTCTACGGGTTTTTTCTTGTTTAAAAAAGGGGAATAGTAAGAAATGTTGGTAGGGATAAGCATATAAAAGTGTTGGGATTAAAATGAATCAGTTAGGTAGCAGAAGGTAGCGATAAAGTATCATTGTTAAGTTTTAGGTTTGTCATATAAATCAAAGGGTTGTATTGTTATTTATTAAAGGTAACAAGGTAGCAAAAGTATTTATAAGTTCAGGATGTGGACTGCTATCTATGACAATAGTCTTGTTGCGTTAACTTACTATAAGTTGTTACTTTGTTACTTTAGAATTTTTATATCTGTAAGTCTATATAAAACAGGGTGTTGAAGTGGTTATGGAAGGTAACAAATAAAATGTAGGTATCAATTTTTTGTTACTTTTTTGATATGCATTTATTCTTAATAGCAACAACTGCTTAATTAAAAAATAGCGAAATAGAGGGCATTATAAACTGGGAAAACTGGGAAAACTTTGAGCATAAATATTTATGCAGAAGGTAAATTAATAATTAACAAGTTAAAGGGGAAGGGTCATGGCAGTGCATAAAATGAAACGTAAAAAATATAGCGATGAACTGGTAATATTATATGCAGGAGGTGCCACTATAAAAGAGTTAATGGCACATTTTGAATTGAGTAAAAGTTCGATATATAGAGCCGTAAAAACGCATGTTTACAAGAGTGAATAATGCATTAATAAAAGACAAATTTTAGAAATAAAAAAAGCCTCACGAAAGGCTTGTTTTTTAACACAATTTAACAGAAACAATAAGGAGTTCTACTAAAGTATATTAATATTTATGCGGTTGTTATATACGTATCATAAAAAATGTAAAAACTTAATTTAGTAGTTGCCAAATAACAATAAAGTCGGTGACAAAATGACACATTTAAATACACAGGAGAAAACAAAACTAGAAAGTAATTCAACAAGTATGTTAACAGATGAAGCAAAGCAAAAGCTTGCTGAATATTTCAATGAATTAAACGTATTTTACATATCAACATTAGACCGCTGGGTATCTATGGATTACTTAGACGAGTCTAAGCCTCGTGATCGTTTCTGGGAAACCACAAACACCAAAGCAATGATTATAGATTGCAAAGAAGAATTAAACATTAGTCGTATTACCCAAGATGAACTCATTGATTTTGCTATCGAGAATGATTTTCATAAAAAACGTATTACAAGTGAACCAGTTGATTCAAATCTTAGAAGAACTTTAAATAAAGCGGCTATTGAATATCAATACTGGGTACACAACCATGTTGACTATTTTGATATTGAAGCTAAAAAAAATGAACATATAGATCTATTATTTACGTCACTTTCTGGTAATAAACAAGATAACAAAAATCATTTGTATGATTGGTTAGCCTACAAAATATTTAATACTAGCGAGAATACAACTTTGCCAGCAATTAATATTTTTGGGGCTCAAGGCACAGGTAAAAATTTGTTTTTTGAGAATCTACTTCCAACAATTTTTCATGGTAATAGATCAATTGTTAATAGTCTGATGAAATCAGTTGGTGGTTTTAACTCAGAGTTTGAAGGGGCAACAGTTTTAGTGTTCAATGAATCCGCACATAATAAAGCTGATTCAGAGGGACTTAAAAACCTGATTGGTTCAAAGTATCAAACCATTGAAAAAAAGGGGATGGACAAATACACAGTTAAGAACATGTTATCTTATTTACTATTTACAAACGATGTTCTCGGTAGTATTCAATTAGAAGCAGGTGCAAACCGAAGATATTCTATTATCCATGCAGATACAAAGATTCAAGAAATTATATCGCTTGAAAAAGGGATCATAGATCCCGAGAAAATTAATGAATACTTGGACATATTAGTTGCAACGTTAAGTAACGAAAAGGCTGTAATGCAGCACGTTAAGTGGATGAAAAACGAGTATTACACAGGTAAAGTTCCAAAAGCACACCAGACTAATGATTATGATAATTTAAAGACAAATACGCGTAATACTACAGAGCAGGTCTTAGATTATATCTTTAAATCGACAGCTACTAACTGTGTGCCAAAAGCAGATTTGATTAGATTATGTTTAGCAATGACTAAAGAAAGCACTGGCAAGACAGCAAATGAAAGAACTATAAAGATTCAGATTGATAATTGGGCTAGCCAAAATGACTATTGCTGTAAGCAAGTTAAATTAGACATGACTAACCACCGCTGTATTATCAGTAACGTTCAAAGCATGAAGCCAAAGAAATACCTTAAACATTGTTTGTTTAATTCAGAGGGAACAGGGATCAGTCAGTTGTTGATAGATAATATTAGAAACGCTAACTAAAACATAATAAATTTTGGGGGACTTACTCCCCCGTTAACTTAAGAGAATAGGAGAATGAACAATAAAAACCATAATATCACTATAACAATATTGAAAGCAGACGGGCACAAGCCGACGACAATGCGTAGCATTATAAGAGTAAAAGATGTATATCAGATTACTTGGTCACAATTTGTGAAGAAATTGTCAAATACTTTGCAGATTAGTGACAAGATGCATTTAAATGCAATGATCCCTTGTGGCTTTGATATATCGAAAGGGGACACTAGACGTGTTAAAGAAAACATGACTGATGTTTCATGTTTAATGCTAGATATTGACGGCTCAGGTGCGACTATTGGTAAGTTTATTGGTATGAACAGCTCTCGAGAATTTTTCTTGTATACAACATCAAGCCACGGTATCAAATCAGGAGATCGGTTTAGGGTTATTTTACCACTGGAAGAGGCAATTACACCTGACGAATTATATGCAAAACGTGAGGGATTTTTTAAATATTTTAACTCACAGATTAAAGTTTTAGATGATCGTTCAACATTTGACAGAAGTCGTATATTCTTTTTACCCGGAGTTCGAACCGAGAAAGATAAGTCTAATTTTAGATACATTCATAACAAGGGTAAACTGTTCGATGCATCTGTAGTTCCTTACCCTAGAGAAAAGGTATCTCAAACTCGAAGATCATTCTTTGAACAAGATGATGATTTTGTAAATTACTACGATTTAACTTCTTTTCAACAGGAGGAGATCGATAAAAAAGCACTTAAGGCACTTCTTGAGGCTAGTAGCTTGAATAAAGGTGATGGTTCTAGTTTTAGACTGGCTTGTAAGCTATGCTGGTTAGGCATTCCAGACACTATGGCTGTAATGCTACTAAAAAGGTTCAAAAAGAAAGGTATGACTTTTGACCCTAAGCATAAAGTTAAGTCTGCTTATAAGAATGGGTATAAGGGAGTTAACAGAAAATATTTACTTAAATTAAGTAAATAGAAAATGGCTATAAAAAAAACGTTAGTAGAAGCATAGTAACTACCAACGTATTTCATATTTATTTTTCAATAGTAAACAATGCTAGTCGGTAATTATAGCCTGCTTTGATATATTATTCCTTACAGATTCTGTATCGATAACACCTTCGGGGGCTAGTTTTTGTATGACGATGGAAACTGTATGTTCTAAAAATAACTCTAAATTATGTATTTTTATATCTCTTTCTCCTACAAGTTTTATTTTCAGGCTTAAGCTTAAGCTTCTCCAAAACTCAAGTTCTTTGCTCAGATAGAAGGAGGGTGTCATGTTATTGTAGGTGTGATTATCAGAAAATCTCTCAAATATTACATCATTAAACTTACTTAATGTTTTGTTTTTACTAACCAATAATTTTTCAACAAATGTGTCTGGAGATATATTATGAAATATAGGATGATATTGGTAATCATGTAAAAGCATATTGATAATTGCTTCTAAATCTCCTGTCTCTATGTTTGATATTAGTAATAAGGAGTCATTAATTTCGGTTTTTATTTTCTGTTCAGCATATACTTTTTTGCTACGATTACTAATTAGAGTATTTAATTTTATAAAATCCTCATCTTCGTAATTCATATATGTATATCCAGTACCATTAGCAAATGAACTACCAGAGAAAGATTGAGTCTTCCAATGATCACTTGATTCGTATTTACCTATATAACCATCAACTGCTTGATTGATAATAGGGAGTTCTATGTCGATAAGTTTATTCTTATGAAAATAAATTATTAAGGCTAATTTATGAAAATATATGGGTAACAGCTCTTCTTTTAAAGATAATATATCGTTTTTGATTTCTTCGATCAGAACTTTAAAATCTACGTGTTCTAACTCTCGAAAATTCCATAATCGAACCCACGCAGGTTGTTTTTTATCTTCCTTAGTAATAAAGAAAGCAAGCTTCGAAGTTAACTTATCAATATTTTCTATGTTCCCTTTGAAAATCATATCAGCCCAAATATTACCAGAGTAGAGGTAATCCTTGCTAAATGAATATTTTGTAAACACCATTTGAGCTGAAGTAACAGGTTTTGGTATATATTTGAATGGGGTATTATTTCTCAAGTCAGACTCATTTAAAGTACCTCCTTTTACCTCCATATTTAAAGCAAAAAAAATCTTAATTAAACTTGTATAAAATGCAGGTACGTTTGAGTATTCAGATTTAATATTTTCCGATAAATAATTGAAATCAAGTATTGATTGCTTCAACTTCCGAAGGTTATTACATCCAGAACGAACATATACATCTTTTATAACATGGGAGTACTCACGCAAATTACTACTTGCTTCATTATCTAGAAAAGCAGATAAAACTTCATCAAAGTTATGCTTCACTTGAAATGTTTTACCTATTACTTTTTCCTTAAACTCTTCATAGTCAGCGCTTTCAGTACCTTCACTTCTCTTACTTTTCTCAAGCATCTTTTGCTCATTTGCGATTAGGATTATTTTAACTTTTGATATCTCAACTAAATAATTTATATATCCTAGTATTTCAGCAGTTGGAATATTTGTTCTTTCTAAATCATCTAGAATGATAATTATTTTTTTATTTTCTTTACCTTTTGTAAAATAATCAGAAAAATTAACCTTATCCCAGTTTGATGCAATCGATGAGTCCGCTTTACCATCAGAATTAATATCAACTTTAACTCCTAAGCGAATCGCACTTTTAAGGAGGCTTCCTGCAAATTTTGCATGTTTAGAACCTAATATAGGGTGAAGCTCTTGAAACACTTTCTCATCAATGTCAGCAGAAGTATTCAAGCCAAAAAGGCTAACCTTAATTATCTTTTCAGTTTTAATCGCGTAGCGTGTAATAAATGCATCTATAAAATGTGTTTTTCCAGACCCCCAATCACCTGATATCAAAAAGGCATACTCTGGATCTTCAGCCTTCAAATAATGGTTTAGATTCTCGACAATATGTTTGTTTATATCCATTTATATAACAACTCCCTGCATGATAAATTTCAGATAATGATCTAAAGATCTGTTAGAAGGTAAAATAGGAGTGTAGAAATAGAAAATATTATCTACTCTTCTATTTCACAATTTAAACAACTTCGACACCCTTATCTTCGACAGCTTTTGAAGCCATAATGACAAGGCCAGCTATTAAAGCAGCACCACCTAATATTTTTATAGCTTTAGGGTTTTCAGCAAGAGCAGCAACAG
>Ga0105359_10002107_pt1 | contig 16560 bp, 12 predicted proteins | sample GOMGulsemesocosm_6_FD_83659 | JGI IMG/M metagenome (GOLD analysis project Ga0105359, IMG submission 83659) | Methane-oxidizing microbial communities from mesocosms in the Gulf of Mexico - GOM8C Gulf of Mexico | ecosystem: Environmental > Aquatic > Marine > Cold seeps | place: Gulf of Mexico...
ATTAAAAAAAATCATGCCCGTATTCCATCTTCTGCCATGGTACAAGTTTGGCAAAAGGGTCTTGAGCTTAGCCAGGACCCTTATCTTTCGTTAAGGGTGGCAAAGCTATTTCATCCTGCTGCTTTTAGTACCTTGGGGTTATCCCTGGGTGCCAGTGAACATGTACATGATGCGCTGCAGCGAGCCTGTCGCTATTCACAGGTCATCAGTAATGATGCCATGGTGAATCTGATAGAAACTGACCATGAGGTGGCAATAACGGTTAGTGCTGGAATGACTTACGAGGTGAAAAATTTTACCGGGTTGGAAGCGGTATTCGCATGTTTGTTAGTCGTTTTAAGTCGCCTGGCAGGGCCAAAATTTAAAGCTCATGAAGTGTACTTTGAACATACGTTTACGGGAGATAAGAAGCCGTTCGAGGCCTTTTTTAAATGTCCTATTTATTTTTCAGCGAACGCTAACCGACTAGTATTTAGTAAAAAACAAATATTTAAGCAACAAGCATTTTCTAACACGGGCCTAACCGACAAACTGGATCGGTGGATAGAAGAAGACTTGTATCAGCTTCGACAAAAAAGGCTGGCGCCCAGAGTGAAAAAGCTCATTGAACTTAATGTAACCCAGGGGGAGTGTCTTTTACCTACTGTCGCTGCGCAGCTGGCCATGAGTTCTCGGGTGCTGCAACGAAGGTTAAAATCAGAAGGCAGTAGCTACAGCAAACTTTTTGATGAGTGCCGCCATGATCATGCCCTTAAACTTATTGAGAATCCGCGTCATACACTGGCTTATGTGAGCGAGGTGCTTGGATTTAATAATCCGGGGAATTTTACCCGGGCGTTTAGACGCTGGACCGGCGTTACCCCTCAGGCTTTTCGCGACCGTTAAAACTCCATTTAAATTATTAACACTTTGTAGGAGATAGTCCAATTTTCGAATATTGAGTGACTTACCGCATTGTCATTTTTGGCAAACAATATCCAGCCGTCAAAGCTGCTTTTCAGAGTATTTCGTACCCCTTACAAATACTCACAAATTTACCCTGTTTAGAATATGAAAATATAACTCAATGAAATCTGTATGCATGCCCTGGAGCCCAGTGTTTACGGGTTCTAAAGCCTACTGCGTGGCGAAATAGCAAAGAAACTTTAATATTGTCTGCACTTCGGCCAAGGGCTAAATTTAGCGGCAGTTGTGGGCACTTAAACAAGTACTTAAATCCACCGGTAAATAACAATAAAGAGAGCTGGTTATAATGATTAAGCATATTAAACCCAAGGGGCGGACCTTGCTGGCGATGGCCATATCCATGGCGGCCCTGAGCCCCACTCACGCCCTGGAATTTTACGGCGGGGGAATAGAGGGCAGTGTGACCAGTCAGCTGTCTATAGGCTCCAGTTGGCGCATGGAAGAGCCCACCGAGCATCTCACCACTAACCCGGGCAAGATCAACAATAACGACGGCGACTCTAACTACAAAAAAGGCGATGCCATTTCGCAAATTTTTAAGGGTAGCCATGACTTGCAGGTAAGTTACGAAAATTTTGGTGCATTTGTGCGCGGCAAATATTGGTACGACCATGCGCTAAACAATAACGATACAAATTATGGACAAACCTCCGGCGGCACCTTTGTGCCTTCCAACGAGCCGCTGGATGATTCTGAATTTCACGATTTATCAAAGTTCTCCGGAGCACAGGTTTTGGATGCTTTTGTTTACGGCGAATTTGAAGTGATGGACATGCCTCTGGATGTGCGCATTGGTAAGCAAGTGGTGTCCTGGGGTGAGAGTACCTTTATTCAGGGGGGCATAAACGCCATTAACCCGGTGGACGTGGCGTCTTTTCGTCGCCCCGGTGCCGAACTTAAGGAAGGTTTGATTCCGGTGAACATGGCCTACGCCAATATTAGCCTAAGCGATGCGGTGAGCGCCGAAGCGTTTTACCAGCTGGGTTTTCATGAGACGGTGATCACGGGTTGCGGTACCTATTTCTCCACCAACGATTATGCCCCCCAGGGTTGTGACGGCATCATAGTGGGAGCCAATGCCGATGGCAGCCTTAAGTCCATATCCCGTTTAGATGATGAAAAACCCAAGAGCTCTGGCCAATATGGTGTGGCATTGCGTTATGTGTCTGAGGAGTTGGGAGATACCGAGTTTGGTTTGTACGCCATGAATATTCACAGTCGACTGCCACTGATCAATCCAGTGGTGACAGCGGGTGGCGCTAATGCCGGTGGCTCTTTGGGTTACCGTGTGGTGTACCCGGAAGACATGCAGTTAGCCGGTATCAGCTTTGCTACCAATGTGGGCACCATGGCCCTGTCGGGAGAAATCAGTCTCAAGAAAAATGTTGCGCTTCAAATGTACGATGCGCAGCTTATTACCGCAGGTTTGGCCAATGCACCTGGTGGCCAAGGGCCGGGTACCGTGGGAGTCATGGGGGACAAGGGTTCGGCAGAAATAGATGCCATGGCCATCGCCGCCATGAACGCCACCTTTGCCTCGGGTGGCACTCAGGATATAGACGGTTTCATCAAACACGACATTACCCAGGCGCAGGTAACGGCAGTAAAACTGTTTGATCAGGTGGGGGCAGCCAGTCGAATTATTTTAATTGGTGAAGCAGGTTATACCTATGTGCATGACTTTATCTCGGGCCCAGGTGCCATTCGATATGACACGGCGGTGAAAACTATTACTGAATCGTCCTGGGGTTATCGTGCCCGCATGGTAACCAAGTTCACCGATGTGTTTGACGGTGTAAACCTGACGCCGGTGGTGGCCTGGAATCATGATGTGAAAGGCTACTCACCTAATCCGGGTGGCAGCTTTAAAGAAGGCCGTCAATCCATGGGTTTAACCTTAAAAGCCGACTACCTATCTACCTATAACGCGGCACTTTCTTACACTCAGTATATGAAGGGTGAGAACAATAATATGGACGACCGTGACTTCGCCTCCATCACATTGGGTATGCAATTCTAAATCAACGAGCCAATGACATGAGAGCCGCTACGCCAGCTATACAAAATGGATGTTGCGCTCTGGACAAATAATAAAAATGCAAAGCGCAGGCACTGCGCGAAGGATTTACATGAATACTAAATTATTAACCCTGTCGGCACTGATGCTGGCCATGGGATCAAGTGCGGCCTTGGCTAAAGTTAGTTCGCAAGAAGCCGCCGCCATTGGCACAAACCTTACCCAAATGGGCGCCGAAAAAGCAGCCAATAAAGCGGGTACTATTCCGGCTTATACTGGTGGTTTGACGCAAGACAAAAGTTCTGATCCGTATGAAAACGTATTTTCCGATGAAAAGCCGTTGTTTACCATTACGGCAAAAAATGTTGAGCAATATAAGGAAAATTTAAGTGATGGCCAGATAGCTCTGTTTAAAAAGTTTCCCGATACTTACAAAATGCCGATTTTCAAAAGCCACCGTACCGCGTCATTCCCTGAAAGCGTGTATAACAAGGCCAAAAAAAATGCCACCCAAACCGAATTGGTGAGTGGCGGCAATGGCATCATAAATTTTGATGAAACCGTGCCTTTTGCCATCCCAAAAAACGGCTTGGAAGTCATTTGGAATCACGTGAGTCGTTTTCGGGGGGGATCGGTTGAACGTAATATTGCCAATATGCCGGTGCAGCGTTCGGGTGATTACATAGCGATTAAAGGCCGCAGTTTGTTAACGCCGCCCTGGTATCTTAAAGAAGGTTACTCGGCAAAAGAAGATGAAAATATTTTATTTTATTACACTTACCTAACTAAGAGTCCGGCCCGCTTAACCGGTAATGTGTTACTGGTGCATGAAACCGTCGATCAGGTGTCTCAGCCACGCATGGCTTGGCAGTATAACTCGGGCCAGCGTCGTGTACGTCGTGCGCCTCAGGTGGCTTATGATGCACCTAATTCAGATGGCCTTTCTACCACCGACCAAACCGACATGTACAATGGTGCACCTAATCGCTACAACTGGAAACTAGTGGGTAAGAAGGAAGTATACATCCCCTATAACGCCTACAAGCTAATAGATCAAAGCGCCAAGTACAGCGATATCGTGCAGAAAAATCACATCGATCAAGATTACACTCGTTATGAATTACACCGCGTATGGCAAGTGGAAGCCACGCTAAAAGAAGGCTCACGTCATATTTATGCCAAGCGCACTTTCTACATAGATGAAGATAGCTGGCAGATCGCTCTGGCCGATCACTATGATAACCGTGATCAATTATGGCGTGTTGCCGAAGGCCATGCCTTGCAGTTTGTGAATGCTAATACTCCCTGGTATGTATCCACCACTAACTACGACCTATTGTCCGGTCGTTACACGGTGGCCCTGAGTAATGAAGAGCGTAACCCGTTTGTATTTGGCAAAAAAGTTAAGCGTAAAAACTTCACCTCGGCGGCCATTCGGCGTATGGGCAAACGTTAATTGTTTTTCCTACAGGGAAGTAGGGCTTACACCAAATTTTAGGCATTACAGTTGAATTTATTTTAAGAGAAACACTTTACTTCGGCAAGGTGTTCCTCTTTTTTTATGGTTTTCGTACCAAGTTTTATTTTAAATCTCTCCTGCTTGTAGCGCTTTTTTCTGTAATACTTATCCATAATTATTCAGTTTAGAATGTATGAAATTACCTTATACTTTTCGTAATAAGACCTGTAATTATTCTATTAAAAAGTATTCCGGTTTTCTTATTTAAATTATCGTACTTTACGTATTTTATTTTCGACTATGACTTTTGTCAGATATTGAAATAAACAGAATAGAGGGATAATTATGGCTAATTTATAAATGACGTAAAGGGTACTGATTATGTTTAAAACAAGTCTCATTCCTCTATTTTTACTGTGCACAGCCTTATCTGGTTGTGGTGTAAGTAGTGACGTTTCTGAGAATATTAAAAATAGTCAGATAGAGGAGGGTTCAGACAATAATAAAAATAATGAAGACAATAATATAAATGATGAAGACAATAATATAAATGATGAAGACAATAACAATACAGGAAATGAGGATCAAATAAACACTGATGATAACACCAGCAAAGATGATAATAATGGTCCCTCTAATGACCAGAATGAGAAAGTGGATGATCCAATAGTAGATGATGAAAAATAATAGCTCTGCAAGCGATTTAAAGGAAGACGATAATACTGATAATAACTCTCAACAGGTTCCAGACCTCACTTCAACAGGTGTGCGCGAGTATTATGCTCAATGGTTAATAGACATCGATAATCGCAGCCTGTCCAACACTGAGGTCACGAGAACTAAGGTCGGTGAAACCTTAACGCAGAGCTTCATCCTGCGCAGCGATGACCCCATAGAAAATACCGTTCTGCTAAGTTATTTATATTTTAATCAATACTATTGGACGGGGGAAGGCTCCGAAATTAAGTTTTCAATTATAGATCCTGTTAGTCAAGAGGTGCTGATAATACAGGATTATCATATGGCCAGAAGTGGTGGGAAATCCGGTGTCATTTCGGCTAGTGGTAAAGCATTGATGTTGGAAAACCCATTGAGACTTGAACTTAATAAGTCCTATATGATGCAGTTTCAAGTAAATAAAGCGGACCATGACTTCAGCCTCTATCTGACTACAACAGGCTATGTTGATGGTGAGAGCAATAGCGGGGGCGATATCTGGTTTAAAGCGTTAGCGGGCGCCAAGTGGTTGGAATATGACGTTATTAACATTGTTAATGATGAAAAAAATACATTGGTTTATGACCCAGGTTACGCTACGCCGCTTAAAGCCAAGATGCGCTCTCTTGATAGTAATGGTGCCGGTATAGAACGCTTACTCGTTGATAAGAAGTCAGATGCTTTGGCTTTAAGGTATGAGCTCAACAACCCAGATAACGTAAACCTGCAAGTCAATAAAAATGTTAGTGAATATCAAGATGAGCTCAGCTTGCAAGGCTTACAACTAGGTACAAGCTACCTGAATATTTATCACAAACAGCAATTAATTGAACGCATAGAATTGCAAGTGACTAAACCTTACCACTTGGATATGTTCTTAAGTTATATTGCTTACCCAGGAGAAACTCGTAATAGCGTAATGGATAGCTTTGAAACTATTGAATCTGATTTTAAAACGCTTTACGGGCCGCTCAATATCCATCTAAGCTGGCATGATAATGGCCTAATTGAATTTGATTGGGATCTTAATGGCGATAGCGCAATCTGGACTGATGTCCGTGATGAATTAATGTCGCCACTGACCCATAATATATTGCCCAATGCAGAAGATTATTTCACTAATCTTTATATGGTACGCCTGAATAAAGATGATGCATACTTCGGTGGCTGTGGTGGTGGGGGCAGTTCTTTTGCCTCAGAGGGAAATACAGCGCCACGTGTGGGCTATATTCAGGTACACAGCTATTCCACACAAGACTGCCTTACTCCCACGCTGATGCATGAAACGGCTCATAATCTTGGTCTTGGCCACTACAGTTCACAGAGCGTTGAAGGCATACCCGCTGATAATGAGTTTTTGAACGTGATGAAGACCGGCAGAAAAGAAAGTAAGTTATTTGCTTTTCAATGGAAAGTTGTGCATCAAACTCTGAATGATTTGGCAGAGCAGGGCAAGCTTTAGTTCTGTAGAGTAACTTTAGGCCGCCTTTGTAGAGCCGATTTATTGAGGCAGTAGATAAACCTTGGTAACTGCTTATCATGAAAGTCATCAGCGGCTTAGGGGAATAAAAAAGAGCTAAGACATATTTAGTACCTTTGTCTACGATGCGGGTAAAGGTGCTAAAATAGAACAAATTATAATTGAGTTTTACCAAGCGCTCACAAGTGTCACTATTGAGCGAGCTATTTACACTGAATTAGATTAGACGATCACTTTAGTATGGCAGCACCTAGCATTGAAAATTCCAGTCGTTGCAATAGCGTTAGGATTAGGACTCTTTACCCGTCGGCAGGGAGCTGGCTAGTTTATTAAAAGCCTTAATGGCGCCAATTAATTCATCGGTTAAGGCTTTATGTTCACCAAACACGTCTTCAAATTGTTTCATTAACACCTGTTCGGTTTTTTCAACGACCTGCTCACCTTTTTCGGTGAGGTACAGATGTTTCTTGTATTGACTTACATTTACCTTAGTAATTAACTCCCGTTCTTCCAGCAGATTCACCAGTTGGTGAGTGCGTTGAATTGAAAACCCACTGACCTTGGAAATTTTATACTGGGTGATTTCCTTATCATCGAAAATACAGTTCAAAATAATGTAGGCACCATAATTAAGATGCTGTTTTTTTAAGATGACTTCGGTATTTAGGCGGAAATATTCATGCAAAATATGTATTTCTTTGCAGTAATTTTGTCGATTTAATTTACTCATTAACGTCCAGTCTATCTATTCGTGATGGGGCAATATTAATGCCTGTATGTGCGTAACTATTCAAAACTGTCCCGTGGCATCTTGCATCCGTTGTGTATGGAGCCTAATATGGCATAATTCAGAACATGACATTAATGTCATTTATCCCTTCGAGAGAAAATATGATTCAGGCAATCGCTTTTAGTGAGCAACTGGCCATCCAAATTGAAAACATGCAGGGGCAGCCAAAACGAGAAAAAACCCGGGCAAAAATTCTAGCGGCCACCGCCAAACAACTAGAAAAAGTGGGCTACGATGCTTTAACTGTAGACGATATCATCCACCAGGTAGGCATGGCCCGTGGCACCTTTTACATCTATTTCGAAAATCGCTCCTTCGCGGTGGAAGCGGTGATGATGGCCTATTTAAAGGCCCTTACCGATAACCGCCCTAAGGTAGTAAGCGATGATCCGTTTGATTCCATCATGGAATTTAACCGCTACTATGTGGCCAACTACCAGCGAAACTCGGCCCTAGTAGCGTGCATCGAGCCCTTGTGCCGTGAGCGCGAGGAAATCAGTCAACTGCGTCAGCAAGGTAATCACGACTGGTGCCAAAGCGTAGTGCGGGACCTCGAGAAGCGCTGCGGAGACGCTGCCATTCAGGCACCCTTGGCGGTAAAAACCCTGCTAATCTGGTCCATGTCATCCTTGGTAGATGAATTGCTGCGTGAAATGTACATAAAAAAATCTTCCCATCTGGCACACTTAACGGATAACACCGACCAAGTGGCCGAGCTTATCTCACTGGTTTGGTATCGCGCCTTATATGCCCAGGACGTACACTCCAGCAAACTTCAGTGGACGCAATCATTAGCCAATGTTCGTTTGTTAACCACTACCTAAGCGCGAGCCTATTAAAACGTTCGGTTAAGCCTGTCAGCCCCAGTGGGGCGGCTAATTATACTTCCTTGGCTGGCTATCATTAATTTGTAGCCAATTGATATTGGCATCTTATCCATGCGCAGGCCATCAATAGAACCTCATGTACATTTACGCTTTATAATTGCTTAGCGCTCACTTGCTTGGCGATGGCATCAAACATGGGGATCAGTACACTATCATTCAGATAGTTTGGTGGTAACTTGGCAGATCCAAAGCGAGCGATCACTAGGTCGTGGGCAGGGTCCACGTACAAGAACTGCCCGTGGGCACCCCGTGCCTGTATGGCATTGCCTGATGGTTTGTGGCGAACCCACCATTGGGACTTGTAAGACCAGCCTTGCATGGCAGGTAGCTTTGCCTTGGAAAAGTGTTGTTGTGAGCCGCCGCTTGTTAGGCGCGTTAATATATTTTTATCCACTGACGTGCGCATAAATTCGCCAAAACGTAAGAAGTCCCGCAGCGTGCAGGCGGCAGTGGTGCAGGAACCGGATGGGTCTACCATATAAGTGGCGTCATGCTCTGCACCTATTTCTTGCCAAATATACTCCGAGACCAGGTCTTTTAAATCCTTTTGTGTGATGCGCTGAAGAATATAAGTCAGCACATTGATATTGGGTTCACGGTAAGCAAATTTTTCGCCGTGAACCGCTTGTTTGTTCACGGTTAACAAGTATTCAAATAAATTTTGTGGGTCTGTAGTGGGTATATCCCCGGGAACCATGCCACCAGCGCGTAAATATTTCCATACGTCTGATCTTGGGTTCAGATAGTCTTCATGAAATTCCATGCCCACTAACATGTCCATGACCTGGCGTACGCTGGCATATTGCCATGCGCTGTTTTTTAATTCTGGTAAGTAATCGGGTACTAAAGCATTTTCGTTTAATATCTCCTTGGAAATAAAAATTTCTGCTAATAACCCGGCAAACGATTTTGCACAGGACATTATTAAGTGTCCACTGCTTTCATTGCAGTGATTAAAATATTGTTCGTGTACCAGTTTCCCTTTATGCATCACGGCGATGGCATCTGTGTCGGTGGACACACAGGCTTGTTGCCAGTTTAAAGTTGTCCCTGTATTTGTCACAATATTAAGTGACTCAAGGTTTTTACTTTTCAACGGTAAAGTAGCTGGTGCGCCGTTTCCACGCCAAATAGACTTAGTGGGAACAAGTTGCTGAATATTGCAAAATGTCCAGCGTAGTTGAGGCCACTGATAGTGATTGCCAAGTTTCACGCTGATGATATTGTCGGCGGAGCGTGGAAAACCCTGCATCCAGTTCTTATTGTCTTCATTTAACCCAGCTAAGACAGGGCTAACATTTTTAGGTGGAGTCTGTGCCATGGGTTGGTTGGGGAGCAGTGCGCTACCTAATAACATAGCAGAGGATTTTTTTATAAAACTGCGGCGATCATTTAAATTGTTCATGTATATCCCCAATTGGTATTTCTATAAGGGTGTTAGCGATTAGTCGCTTGCTTGGTTATGGCATCAAACATGGGCATAACGACGCTATCATTTAAGTAACCAGGAGAAAGTTTACTTGAGGCAAAACGAGCGATGACCAGTTCATTGGTTGGGTCTATATATAATATTTGTCCGTGGGCCCCCCGTGCCAATATGGCATTACCATTTGGTGTGTGGCGCACCCACCACTGGGATTTATACGACCAGCCTTGCATGGCTGGGATGGCGGCCTTGGAAAAATGTGCTGTGGAGCCACCGCTTACTAACCTTTGTAAAATATTATCGCTCACCCCCGTGCGCACAAACTCACCAAGGCGCAAAAAATCACGTAAGGTACAGGACGCGGTGGTACACATTCCTGCAGGGTCCAGCATATAGCTGCCATCATGTTCGGCCCCCATGTGTTGCCAAATATATTCCGACACTAAATCTTTTAAATCTCGCTGGGTGACACGCTGAATCACAAAGGTTAAAACATTAATATTGGGTTCACGGTAAGAAAATGCCTCTCCGTGTTCCCCTTGTTTATTTACCGTTAATAAATATTCAAATAGATGTTTTGGATCCCCCTGGGGGATGTTACCTGGGGCCATGCCGCCGGCGCGCAAAAACTTCCATACATCCGAAGCCGGGTCCAGATAATCCTCATGAAATTCCATGTTGATTAACATGTCTAACACCTGACGCAAGCTGGCATCTTGCCAAGCGGTATGGCTTAGCTCGGGTAAATATTCTGGAATTAGTGTTTTTTCATTGAGGGTACCGTTTTCGATTAACATCTCGGCCAACAATCCCGCGTAAGATTTTGCGCAAGACATAATCAGGTGACTGCTGTGTTCATGACAATGGCCAAAATATTCCTCGTGGATCAACTTGCCTTTATGCAACACCGCAAGGCCATCGGTTTGTGTGCTGGCATTTGCTTGCTGCCATGACAAGCGGCGACCGTCCTGAGTTTCAATGTATACACGATCAAGCCCTTCGGATTTTAACTCAAGCGTTGACGCCGCTTCTGGGCCACGCCAAATAGCTTTGCTGGGTACCAGTTGTTGCACGTTTGAAAACGTCCACTGCAATTGGGGCCAGGCATAATGATTGCCGCGCTCCACACTGATGATGGCGTCAACTTCTGGCGGGAAACCCGCCATCCAGTTTTTGTTATCTTGTTGTTGATTTGGCATCGTTATTCCCCCCCTTGCCAATAACCGGTCTTCTTTAACAGCAACAACACGGCGGTGCAGGCTGCTAGGATGAACAAACCAATGGTAAATACTGATTCCACATCGGTTTTCACGCCCAGAGTTGGCAGTATAAACAGGGCCAAGGGTGCCACCGGAATGATGAGTACAAATTGAGAGAAGCCCATCTCGGCCGACACCATAGACTTACCCTTAGGATCAATAATTCTCATGAGTAATAAACTGGATGCCAGGGTACCGGTGGCGGCTGCGTAGTTCATCAAGAAACGCTCTAAACCACTCTTTCCTAACCAGCGTGAAGGAATCCAAAACCATAAAAATAATAATAAGCTGGCCAGCACGACGGTAATAACAAACGGGATAATATACTTGCTTAGTACTCCCCATTGCACCGACATAAGGGCGGTGATAATCATGAAATCTACACACAAGCCGTTCATTCGATGAATCATGTGATCATCCAATAAGTGCTCGATGCCAGCGCGATTAATCAGCTTGCGCATCACCAGTGCGATTAACATGCCCCACATGAACATGAGACCATAACCCAGCGCCGAGATATCATTGGGCAAGACAGTTTTCATCAGATAGCAGATGCACCAGGTAAAGAAAAAGGCCACACCCAGCAGGGCAAAATGAAAGCTCATGGTATCCAGATTGGCGGGATGAATAGTGTGATAACCCATGGCGTCACGGTTATCTTTTTTCATGATGCCGCCAGTAAATTCGCGATCCAGTTTTGCGCTGTCAGTATGCTGCGCCAGGCCTTTTTTCAATCCATATTTTGCCAGTGGTACCCCTACAAATGCCGCCACCACAAAGCCCACCGCGCCATAACTAACCGCCATCACCAATACATCATCAGAGATGTTCATAAGGTGGAATACATCGGGATTTTTTGTATTATCAACCCACAACTGAGCGATGGTTAACGCCTGGGCTGGGCCGCCGGTAAAGCCGCTCACCAGATTCATGCTGGTGGCGGTCTCCAGCGTCGAGCCGCTTAAAAAATTATAAGCCCAGATCACGCCCGCACCCGTGACGATCAAGATGCCATAACTGCCCACAAAGGTGACGCTTAACCAGATCACGCCGCGCGTCATTTCTTTACCCATACCATTGCCGTCGCCGGATCGCCCCGAGCTTAGGCCAATGAGGATGTAGTTGGTGGTGAAAATTAGTGTGGTTAATAGCGCGTAGGTACTGAACTCTATGGGTGCCCAGCCACTTTGGGTGGGCACGCCAATCAAATCAAAATTCATCAAAATCATGCCCATAAACCCGGCAATCAAACTGGATGGCACCAGGTTATTTTGCAGGAATGGAATTTTATTGCGTAGCAATACGCCCATGGGCATTAATAGGCTTACCCAAAATAGCGCCACTAAATATGGACTTAATAATTGCTCCATAATGTGCCTCTCTTAATTCTTGTTATTAAAATATTTTCAACGAGCTTCCCTGCTGAAGAAAAAACCGGAAAGTTTAATTATCTTATCGCCAAATATTATCCACACGATCATAGGCACCCAGGCGCAAATCATCACAGTCATCGATCATTTTTTGTTTGGCCACTTTGTTGGAAGGCGTGCGGGGAAATCCTTGTACGTAGGCGATGTACCTGGGCAATTTAAAAGTCGCCAGGTGTCGAGTGCAATGGTCGAGTAGGGTCTGTACCGGACAGTCGTCTTTTGTCAATCCGTCACGCAAGATCACATAGGCTTTTACCTCTTCACGGCGTTGCTCATCGGGTACAGGCAACACGGCCGCTTCCATCACCTGGGGTAATTCCCGTAACACGGCTTCCACCTCACGGGCGGCAATGTTTTCGCCACTGCGCTTAATCATTTCTTTGGTGCGGCCTACAATGTAGAAGTAACCGTTTTCATCTTGGCGGGCTATGTCGCCGCTGCAAAACCATTCGCCGTCAAATTCGGCAGCATTGGCTTCAGGCTTGTTGTAATAACCTAAAAACAATCCACGGCCTTTTACCCATAACACCCCACTTTCACCCTGAGCCACTTCCATTCCTACATCATTAACTAGTTTGAAGTGACGCATAGGGGCGGGTAAACCACAGGAGCCCAATCCCACCATGTGTGTGGCATTGGTGGGCATAAAGGTACCACTGCCAGTTTCGGTCATGGCAAAAGCATCACGGCCAATTAAATTAAAACGAGACTCCAGTTGCCTGTGGGCGTCGCCCTTATATTGGAAGGCACTTACATATTTTAACGGGTTGTGGGCATCGGCAGCAGACTGCGGAATACCCTTCATGACTACCTCGTGAAAGGTACAATAATGAATGTTGTGCTCACGCACCCAGCCCATAAATTTACTGGCGCTGGGTTTGGTGGCCACAAAGGCGGTGCCGCCCACGACTAACGTCACTAATAATTGAATCTGCGGCTCCATGTAAAACATGGGGAACATGGACAATACATTTTTAATATCTTGCCCAGAAATGATCGCCGCCGCCGAGTTAGCGGCAAACAACCAGTACTCGTGAGTTTGCATGCAGCCCTTGGGAAAGCCTGTGGTGCCCGAGGTGTACTGAATTTGCATTAAGTCGTTTAAGGCAACGTCATATTCGCAACTGAAATCAGGTTCTCCATCTTTTACCAACTGCTCAAAGGTCGTTAGGTGTTGCTTGTTTTCTTGCTCATCGCTAAACACCACTAAATGCTCATTAATTAAAGGCGCTGGCCGTACCTCCATGGCAGAAAAAGTATTTAAATACGCTTGCCCAATCATTAAAAATTGGGCGTGGGAATCACTTAAAACATATTGTAATTCGCTTGGGGTGTAAGCAAAATTAACTGGAATGATCACCGCCCCCAATTTAGCGATGGCAAACCAGCTCACCAAATAGTCTGGGTGGTTATGCATCATGAGCGCTACATGGTCGCCTTTTTTTACACCCATTTTTTGCAAAGAGTCGGCGGCACAATTACTGCGCTGGTGAAGCTGATTATAAGAGACCGTTACGTCGTATTCAAAAAAGTTAAGGGCCACCTGGTTGCCGAGTGCTTTGGCTTGTTGCGCACAAAAGTCGGCCAGGTTATTCGGTAGTTTAAGGGCAGCCACCTGCTTGGCAAGGGCTTGTGCCTGCACCACACCCAGGTCTTGCATGTTTAATGGAGACATTACTTACCCTCCTTAGGTGCAGTGGATGATCGATCCAAATGTTTTTCAAAATCCGGCAGCGAGGCCTCTGCCCCTAAGCGTTGCAAACGATACAGGTGGTCGGTGAAAGCCAGCGCGTCTTCACGATTCATGTCCATGCAACGACTGCTGGCTTCCATCTCAACCCTTACCGCGGTGGGGGGGAGGTTTGCGATACGTTGGGCAATCTCCAAGGCGCGAGGCATTAAATCTTCTTTCTCTACCACTTCATTAAGGATGGTGTAATCAAGAGCGCGTTGGGCGCTGAGTTTCTCACCAGTTAATAACATGTACATGGCAGAAGAATGGGGAATAAGGCGGCTAAGGCGCATGGCACCACCGGCACCGCCCATGCCCCAGGCAATTTCCGGTAAACCAATTTGGGCATGACGAGCGGCAATACGAATGTCGGTAAGCATCATTAAATATACTAGGCCCTGGCCCACACAAATGCCGTTTACCGCGCCTATGATGGGCTTAAAGCGGCGCATGGATAAAATGTCACGTTCCCAGCCCGGGTATTCAGGCGCTTGATCTTCACGGCTTTCGCTTAAGTGTAGCGTTACCTGTTCGCTAGCGGTGCGCTTGGGCCTGGGGCTCTTAATATCGTCCCCGGCGCTGAAGCTCTTTTCGCCTTCTCCGGTGAGTATGCCCACATGAATGCCGTCATCCTGTAAAAAGTCCCGTAGATGGTGGTAGAAGTCTTTGTGTTGCTGTGGGGTCCAGGTGTTCACCGGTGGGTTATCCAGGGTGAAAATACCTATATGGCCTTGTTTCTCGTATCGAATTGTCATGTTGCCCCCTAGCTCAGGATCGTTGGCTAATACATTTTCATTAAAATATGACACTGGTGTCACTATGGCACCTTGATCAAGGGAAGTCAAATTATGACGCCGGCGTCATAACTGTTGTTTTTGACGCTAGAGAGGCTTTTTAAGCCAGGGGGTGGCCTCTACTGTCAAAGCAGAACCGGCGGGAGTTTTGCCTAATGGCTGAATAACACGGGTTTTTGCACCAAGCTTGCGCCAGTACTTTTTTATTGCACCGCCAACATTGTCATTGTCGTCTTTATTTTAGTCATCTGCCCCTTTAGCCGATTCGACCATTGACCTAAAAAAAGTTTTTCCCCTATAGTGATGGCCGATTTGTAACTTATGGCCATTAAACACACCTTCAGCGGCACACTTGTTGATAGGGAAGTGGCATCACTTTTTAGAGCACCTATACATGACGGCTTTTATAAAAAAAATAACATGGCTGAGTTTGTTGGCGCTGGCGTCTTTCAGCTGCCACGCCTCCATAGACCAAGACATTAACCAAATGCTGCAACCCTTAAGCGCGGCGTTTTCAAATTTTGTTTTCTACAAGATTAATTTATTTGGCCATGGCATTCCCATCATCGTTATGTGGCTGGCGGCAGCGGCTTTATTTTTCACTGTGTATTTAGGTTTTATAAATATCCGAGCGTTTCCTTATGCCATTAAACTGGTGCGCGGTGACTACGCCAATAAAAATGATCCCGGTGAGGTATCTCACTTTAAAGCGCTTACTACGGCCATCTCGGGAACCGTGGGCATAGGCAATATTGCCGGGGTGGCGGTGGCTATTGGTTTGGGTGGCCCTGGCGCCGCGTTCTGGATTTTCTTCGCGGGCTTTTTGGCCATGTCCACCAAATTGGTGGAGTGTACCCTGGGGGTGAAGTATCGCCGTATTAATGCCGATGGTTCGGTGAGTGGCGGTCCCATGTATTATTTGCAGGCGTATTTCACGCGTGCCAATTGGCCAAAACTGGGCAAGGGCCTGGGCCGTTTTTACGCGCTGGCATTGGTAATAGGGTGTTTTGGTATTGGCAACATGTTCCAGTCTAATCAGGCCTATGTACAAATTGTGGGTATCACGGGTGGTGATAATAGTTTCTTTGCCGACAAGGGCTGGTTATTTGGTTTAATGCTGGCACTGGTGGTGGGAGCGGTGATTATTGGCGGCATTCGTTCTATCGCCAACGTCACCTCTAAAGTAGTGCCCTTCATGGCGGTGTTGTACATGTTGTTGTGTGTGGTGGTGATTGCCATGAGCAGCGAACACATTCCTAATGCCCTGGCGATGGTAATAGAAGGGGCCTTCACTTTGGAAGGGGCCAGTGGCGGTGCCGTGGGTGCGTTAATAATCGGTTTTCAGCGTGCCTTGTTTTCTAACGAAGCCGGTTTAGGTTCGGCTCCCATTGCCCACGCGGCGGTACAAACCAAAGAGCCTGCCAGTGAAGGCATCGTGTCTTTGTTAGAACCTTTCATCGATACTCTGGTAATTTGTACGCTCACATCCTTGGTTATTTTAACCACCGCCTACCCGGCTGGCTTAATGGAATCTGGTTTGCAGGGCATAGCCCTTAGCTCGGCGGCGTTTGAACACCACCTAAGTTGGGCCCCTTATCCTTTA
>Ga0105359_10002108_pt1 | contig 16553 bp, 10 predicted proteins | sample GOMGulsemesocosm_6_FD_83659 | JGI IMG/M metagenome (GOLD analysis project Ga0105359, IMG submission 83659) | Methane-oxidizing microbial communities from mesocosms in the Gulf of Mexico - GOM8C Gulf of Mexico | ecosystem: Environmental > Aquatic > Marine > Cold seeps | place: Gulf of Mexico...
TACGACGCTAAGTTAAAGTTGTAAAGTTAAGCGCCTAAATAAAGACACTTAACACTGTTTATTTTGCAATATTCTAAAAACATTCGTTTCAATATGGTGAACTGCTCTAGTGCTACAGAGGAATTATCAAGCTCTTTTCGGCTTTCAATTCTGCATCCATGACACAACCATGCCCGCGCATAATCTTTCCATTTCTGCTCTGGAGTTTTCCCCTTGGCTTGCTGAAAACGAAGGCTCATTTCAACAGCCGTTCCCTTCTTTAGGCGATGATCTTTGATGAATAAATGAAAGTGAGGATCATTACACATCATGGCGGCAAGGTTTGATTGAAAGCCACCGACAAGATGATTGTCGTGATTAACCATCATTAATTGACCGTCGAGTATTAACCGCTTAAATCCGTCCGTTCTAGATAATGCGTCCCATGACTCTTTTGTTATTTCAAAAGAAACACGATGAATAGGCCCGCTGTCCGTTTGTGACGACGTTAAATTCGGCCTACAAAGCGCTAAATGAAACGGCGTACCAGCGTGCTCTAAAGCGTTCATAATTCAATCAATCCAATAAGTATTTGCATAGTATGACTATTATTCACTTTGTGTAAAGTTTACCCGATAATTTCCACTTCACCAGAATTTATCTTCTCCACCAACTCCTCACCAATAGCAGACAGCTTATAGGCTGTAGCCTTTCTGGGCATCATTGGCACAATATTTCCAAGAAGCTTTATTTCCTCATTATCAAGCAATGATTTAATCGCCTCGTCACGAACTTCTTTATCCTTATACCCTGCCGTCGTTAATCGCTGAGTAATAATGGTTTTTGTTTTTGGTTCTTTGCTTAAAAGGCCCAATATAGAGGCCTTTAGTCGTGTTATAGACTCGCTAGCATTCTGCGTCATGAATAAACTCCAGTGTAAGAAAGGCAATAATAACAGGAAATAATAAATATGGAATAAATATATAATAACCCACCGATAGTTTTAAAATAACAAAACAATAGCTTGATAATAGTGTTCATAATGACTATTGTTCACCAATCGGGAGTAACGGCCCATTCTTTTGGAGAAATCATGCAAATTCTACTTCCACCACGTACAGAGGCGGACACTAAAGCCGTCTTTGGGAAATTCGCGGATCAGGGCTTTGAGATCAAAGAGGCCTATATCTATGACGCAGGCGTGTTTAAGCCCGCTTGGCTAGATAGCGACGGCAAACCTGTTGCGGGCATCTATAGCGGCATACCCAACAACCTTTACCATCAAATTGAGGGTGTTAGCTCGTCAATGCTGAAGACGTTTATCTTGGATACGCCAGCACACTACGAAAAAGCCTATGTATTAAAGAAAACCGAAATAAACGAAGAGGACGAGGCTGAGGCCCGACCTGATCATTTTACGGCTGGCGATTTGATTCACGCACTAATATTGGAGCCGTGGGACGTATACGAACGCTATTACCGCATGCACACAGACGAAGATCTGAAAGGTTCGTTGAAGACAGCAGCCGATATCGAGGCTGCTTTAAAGCGTGCTGGCGAAGTAAAAAATAAGGGTGGGGAAAAGAAAGCGGATAAAGTTATTCGCCTTCATGAGCTCGCCCTAGGCATTCAAATTTATGACATTGAAGTTAATGAGCTAGCCGCCAAAAATGAAGGCAAAATAGGCATTAAAGGCGATATTTGGGACGACGCCCACACTGTATACGGTAAATTTAAAGACCGTGGAGAAGCCCAACTATGGATTAATCATGAATACGGATTATCTGAGCTATCTATCATTGTTTTTGATGAGGAACTGGGGGTATGGCTACGCATTCGCCCTGATCACCTGCGAGTTATTCCTACGCAGATTAATGGTGAAGACTCAGTATCGTTCGCACCGCTAATGACTGACGTAAAAAGCACTAACAGCGCCCGCCCCGATTCCTTTTCTAATGACTGCGGCAAATTTGGCTATGACATCCAGCAAGCATTTTATGAAATGGTTTTTAAAATGTATGCCGGAATTGACCTAAGCGGATTTGGATTTTTAACGGCTGAGTATAAAAGAGCTTCTATTGTCGAGCCCTACGTCCTTTCTGAAAAAAGTGTCTCTCCGGCTCGAACAGCGATCCGTCCACAACTAGCAAACCTCGTTGAATGCCTAGAAGGCAACGAATGGGGCGGGTATACCAGTGGTGGTGTTATGGAACTAGAAATACGTGCCTATGAGCTACCACGCCGCTCAAGTGGCTTAAATGGAGCCGGTCATGAATAACATGGAGCTACAGATCAATGAAGCATATAACGCAATAAATCAGGCTGAAGGTGCTTTCACAAAAATTGCCAGCGCTTATGGCAAGCTAGCTTTTAAATCGGAAGCTGAATTCGCTAGACAGCTTGTGAGTAACAGCGCACAAGTAGCAGAGAACAAGCTTAAGTACGCCTTAATTAGCTGTACGCCAGAATCTATTTATGATGCCGTGGCTCAAGTATCAACGATTGGACTGAGCCTAAATCCCAAGCTCGGTCATGCTTATTTAATCCCTCGGTATAACTCAAAATCTGGACAATTAGAGTGCTCGCTAGACTTTGGCTATAAAGGATTAATCAAGCTCGGCGTTGAAGCTAAAGCCATAACGCATGTCGGTGTTGATTCTATTTTCGCTTGGGATACGTCGGAGGGGAACTTTAAATGGAATGGCCCTACCACTGAGCCGGATTTTAGCGGCATAGACCCATTCGACCCTCGCCGTGAAAACATCATGAGCGTTGGCGTTGTTTGTATATCTCACCTTGTTTGTGGCGGCGTCCAAGTCACGCGAATGAATCGCAAAGAACTAGACAAAATCCGTGACGATTCTTTCAGTCCTGCATATCACAGTTGGCGCGAACAAATGGAATTTAGAAGCGTTATTAAACGCGCCTATAAACTCTGGCCAATGACATCAATTGACGACCGCATGCAAGCTGCGGTTGATCTTCTTAATAATGATGATCTTAAGTACGGAGAAAGTCAGTCCGCACAAGCCGCACCCCAATCACCAGCTTTGAAAACAATCAAATCAAACCCACTCGCTGCGCTAACAGCGCACCTTGGCCAAATAAAACACTAGGAATAATAAAATGACTTCAATCGCACAAATTCAAGCACAACATAAAGTCCTAGTGGCGGACTTCAACAGCAACAATGAAGTGGGCGTAATGGTCGAGTTTACCGACCCTACAGAATCGACCACTATTGAGCTTAAAACCATCGCTCCAGCCTATACAGGCACCACAATGCAGGGCGGAACGGGTTATGTATCAGCCGTTACCGAAGGCGGCGAAACCCGCGAACTCCCTATTGTTTTCGTGGTTGCTCTTACTCCTGTAGAGCAGGCCGTCACGACTAATGACGCTATGGCCGATCTGAATGAAGAGTTTTCACTGGAGCCCGAGCCGACAACTGAAGCAGAACAAGCGGTTGCAGACGATAACAAAGCAAGAGCCATTGTAGCGCTATCGGAAAAGCCAACACTTAAAAGTATCGGTATGGTGACAGCCTCCAGCCTTAAAAAAACGCCCGCTAAAAAAGCAGTCACAAAAACGGCAACGAAAGCGCCTGTAAAATCTGAAATGGCCACAGAAGCTAAGAAGCCCGCCAAGGCAGCCAAACCTAAGAAAGTCGAAAAACCAAAAGAGAGCATTGGCGACGAAAGAACAAACCGTCGAATTGCTCAAATTCAAATTAAAAATATAATGGGCATTGAGGAATTAGAATTCGACTTAGATGGCAAAGCCACGTTGGTTACTGGCAAGAACGGAGAGGGTAAAAGCTCGATCATAAGAGCTTTAACGTCAACGGTGGCTGGTGGCTACTCTGCTGAGCTTGTCCGCATGGGGGAAGACTCCGGCGAAGTGGTGCTGGTTATGGATGATGAAATGAGCGTCCGCAAGAAATTCAACACAACTAAAGCCGGATCGACCACACTGAGAGTGGACGGGAAGACCCTGCCAAGGCCTCAGGCGCATTTAAACGCTCTCTTTGATAGTGTGGCGACTGATCCTGCCAAGTTCTTAGCCAGCAAGCCAGCAAGCCAGCTAGAGCAGCTTTTAGAAGCCACACCCATGGCTTTGTCAGAATCTCATGTAACCACTTTAAATAGCGCAATGCTTGCCAGCAATTCAGAAACCCCAATAGACTTTGCGCTACATCCTATTCGCGTACTTGATGCCAGTCTAACAACGGTCAACGGAAATAGGCGAAACCTTGGGACTCAAATCAGCACGAACGAGGCGGCAACAGAGCGATTGAAAGCCGCTTTACCTGAAAACATGGAGCCAAAAGAGCTCACTGATCTTGAAGGCAGTCTGGCAACATTGCGCGAACACCTCACAGGGCTGTCAGCAAAGAGTACCGAAGAAACTGATAATGTCCGTCTACATCAAAAGAGGCTGATAACCGCAGAGGAAGAAAAAGTAAATCAGGACAATAGCGAGCTTATTGGCCGCCAAAACGAGCTTAACCAACAACTGCTGGATATTAATAACGAGCTTAATAATATTGAGGTGAATCTGAATTCCTCCGGCATCGAGCTCAAGCGAAGCATTGAAGACATCGACGCCCGTGCCAACAACAAGGCTACTGAAATCAGAAATCAATTAGCCACCGATATGAATAATTCGCAAAACGAAATTTCCGCCACGGAAATGGCCATTAGAAACCACAGCCAATACAGCAAAACGCTTGAGCATATAGCCGAGGCCGAAGCCGAAACGACTGATCTAAAGCAACAGCGAACGCTTAGCGAGCAGTATATTGAAAAGTTGAATGAAATAAAAAGCAGCTTACTAACGAACATCCCAATCGATGGCCTAGAAGTAAATAACGGGTCAATCGTATGCGAAGGGATACCGTTCAAAATGCTTAACACAGCCAAGCAAGCTGCGTTAGCTATTCGCATCGCAGTCATGCGTTTAGATACCAACCCTGAGGCTATTAGACTTGTTATTATTGACGGCATAGAGTGTATGGATACCAATACACTCAGTGCGTTGCTAGATGCTGCTGAAGATTATAAAGTTCAACTTATCATGGCGAAGACGACAGACGGCCCACTTGAAATACAAGAGGCTAGAGTGGCTTAAATAGGGTAAAAAAGGGGTAAATATCTGGTTATTTATATGATATTTACCCCTTTTCAGGATTGTTTTATTTTGTCTTGCCTGATCCGCTGTGCTAGGCTTCAAAAAAATTGGAGCTATTTATGCCTGAAAATCGATATGAAAACACCCCCCTTCCTTGGCTTGACCCATCCCTTGATCGAGAGTTCAAACGCAACACCGGAATGTCAGCCACAGTCAAAATGAGTGAGTATCATGACCGCTTAACTATGCTAGTTGCCAAGAGTAAAGGCCTCAGCACATCGGCTTATATGAAGGCTGCGATTAACGAGCAATTAGATAAAGATCTGGAAGTTCTCAAGGGAACGGTAGACCCCTTAACTCTTCAGAAGACCATGGCTCAAATGCTAGGCAAGCGAGCGGCAACTAGTATCCTTCGTCAACAAACAGCAGCTAAGAATAAAGCCGCAGCAAATAACGAAGCTATCGCAGAATAAGGGATATTATTATGACAGGGTTTACATTTTTTGTAGCTATCGTTGCGGCGATTGGTGGCGGTATTTTATGTGTCATATCCGTGGCCTTGTCATTCATTCTATTCTGGGGCGTTAGTCAAGACGCCACACTACAAATGGTCTGGGGCGGTGCCGCGATTGGATTTGAACTTATCAAATTCAGCATAATCCCCATTGCGACATACACTTACAACGAGGGGAAAAAGTTAGCAACTTCCATCCTTGCAACTAGCTTCTTAGTATTAATGGCTATCTCAATCACCGCCAGCGTAGGCAGCCTAGCCAAAAGCACTAAGGATCAAGATACAGACTACTACTCCGCGATAGATAGTATTGAATCAAAGAAAGAAGAAATAGCCGGATATAGGGATCAAATAAAGTCGAGAGCTGAATCTATTGAGGTTTATCAGGGAGAGAAGCTGATAACCGCTAAAGCCAACCCGCTACAAGAAAAAACAGACCAAGACCTTGTTAAAATCAGTGAGCTTAACGAGCAAATCAAGTTAATAATAATACCTAAACGCTCAGCACTGTCCGAAGGTATCGCTTCTATAGCAATCCTTTTGGGCCTAAATGAGCGCTCAGCACAATCTAACGTCTTCGCCATATTCTCACTGCTCCTAGACACGTTCGCTGGACTATCCTTGATTGTTAGTGAAGCGATTTTCCTTGCTTGGAAAGCAGGGAGGACTCTCAAAATAGAAGGTCGAGAAGAAAAGGATAAAGCGGAAAGACATCTAGAAAGAGAGCATGAATTACAGGTTAAAAGGCTTGATGTAGAAAGTGAGAAGTTCGCGGCCAGTGAGCGAGAAAAGCCAAGACTAGTCACAGAAGTACCAACCCCCGCAAAAGCCACTGTAATTCCATTAAAGGCAGACGACGACGATCTAGCAATAGTTCGGAGAGCAATAGTCGAAGGGATTGTTCCAAGTGCGCCAAGCGAGCGGAATCTTATTAAAAGCCTAAACATGACTGAAGAAAGAGCAGTGAAAGTTTTAGCTCAACTGTAGCTTAATTAGGCTATATAATAACCACGCAAAATATAATGGCAAATATTTCATCTAATCCCCTTTTACCGCCATGGTCATCATGAGCGGCAAGGGTAGTCGATCAAATTTTCTATGAGAAGTGCTTTGTTCTCATTCCAGTATTTTTATGCTCAAAGTTGACCTCTACAGCAGGGGCCTTAACACTTTCACCCCAGCCACCAACACTCGCAGCATCAATTTTTTCCGCGCTTGGGCTTCCTAGTGCGTGAGCCTTAGCACTTGTCCGGCCAACCAAGCTAAACAACGCATCTAATCCATCAGGGGAGCCCTCAAGGATTTGACCGCGTATATCATTAGAGATTGAGCCAACATTGAACTGCTGAGCAACGCTATCTAAGATGTGCTGCCTTAAGTTCTTATCCCCATCGATTTGCACGGTTAAAGACTGAATCTCCGCCTTAGCGGCTGCTAGCTGCTCTTTAGCGGTGTTTGATTCGTTAATGGCGGCATCCATCACACCCTGATCTAAAAACACATTTTCGAGCTGATCACGATAATGCTCAGCGTCTATGATTGCGTCCTGTACTAGATTGGCCACAGCCTGTTGAGCTTTGCCTGCCTCTAAGCCAGTTGCCAGCATGCAATCTAAGATCATTTGCTCTTGATCTTCTGCTGAATCAAGGATATGACCACGGTTACGCACAAACAGTGGATTGCGGACGTAATCATATCCATACCACTTAGATACGCGAGTGCTACCACCACCACCAACACCGGAGGCGGGGCTACAGGCCCAAGAGAAGCCGCCTATTTTAGAATTATGCAACCCTAAAGCTTTTCTGCCTTCGTCGTTATCAAGTATCTGCTGGACGTGAGCTACATCACCATCGGAGCTAATCGACTGGGCGACGGTCACATTAGAAGGAGTCGCATTGATCATCATCGGCTTTCCGGCAACGTTAATGATGGTCGTTTCATCGGGATCAAGGCCTGCGGCACGACGAACACCATGGCTGTAATAGCCAACAGCTTCACGTAACTTAATACGCTCCTTAGCAACAGGGGCATTCAATACGGCGGCTATGTTATCGAGCACGTAGCCACGATTTTGGCCGGAGAACTGGCGGCCATTATCGAAAATATTAAACGTACAAGAAATTTCTTCTAGCGGTTGAGGTTGAGACATTTTAAGACTCCAGTAAATTTATAACGTGCTTGTAGACAAGATGCTCAAGCTCAGGATTATTGACTAAGCTAGCCGCATCAAAAACAGGGGGCTTGGCAGGGGGTTGAGAACCATCTTCTAGCGGAACTTCACCTTCTTTCGGCGGCGGAGCCAGTAATTTTTTGAACTCCTCTTCAGTCATCGATAGAATCTCAGTAAGGGCGCGCCTTGCGACTTCCTCTTTACTGAATAGCGTCCCTTCGGCATCGACTGTCTGGGTGAGAGTTACAAACTGAATGGCCGAATTAATCATGATGTCTTCGGCGGCTTGCTCTTCTCGCTCAATAGCGGTGGTCATTGAGTTAAAGACAATTTTCCAAGGCTTTTGGCCAACATCAAAGATTTTCCCAAACTTCCAGAAAACGTGGAGCTCGCACAATCGATCAAGAGAGCCCACTGCCACGGTACGAATAGCGCTAGCCTTTGCCGCCGCCGCAAGTGAAACCTGATTAAAGCCACCATCACCCAAGCCACCACCAAGATCACTAGTAAAGCCGAGTAGGGCCTTATCAATGTGCAAAGCGCCTGCTAATCGAGCAATCTTAAAATCAACGTCTTCCATGTGAGTCACGTTGACATCATTGGTTTCGGTATGAATATTGACTTCGCCTTGAACGGGAATGATCGTATTTTCAACGAGAGGCCTATGACCTTTTTCATACTGGGCTTTTTGATGACGGCCCTTTTTCTTTCTGAATAAAGTCACAATGGCTGAATAGTACTTAGCAGCCACGGAAGGGGACGTTTTACCCGTATTAACAGTGACAAAGCGCTCAGTTTTGCCCGCTTGCTCTCGGATAATATCAATTGACCGCATGGCTTTCTTAAATGAGATATAAGGCCCATAAGCCGACTCAATCAACGACTGTCCATAGTCCTGCGTTTCTATCGGGTCTTCGTCAAAAGGGCTGCCAGCCTCGATGTCGAAAGACAAACCATCTTTCCAAATAGGTTCTTTGTCTTTTTCTATATCGCACGCAGGCATTTTAAAGGGAACAAAGCGCCAATCCGGCAATAGGATTATTTCGCCCTTTTTATTATTCTCAATTTGCTTTTTATGCAGGTAGCCAATGCGAGTGCCACCCTTCTCAAATTCTTTAATTTGATCCGGTCGAGTGTAGTAATCGAATCGAATATTCGTGATTCCCACACCCTCCTCGACATACGGGAGCACGTAAGAGACGCCGTTTTTAATTGAGGCAAACATCCAAGAACGGATATTCTCGTTAAAAGTCGGCTGTAGGTTGGCGATTAAGTCTTTTAGTATCTTGTCATCTTCACTGCCCGTCGCTTCAATCCTGAGTATCTGGCCAGTGCTTGTCCTAGGCGAAAGCGCACTATCAAGATGATGAGATAGCGCACAATCAATAACAGAATCTTTGGCCATGAGATCGTAATAGACGTACTTACCCATACGATCAGTTGGCAACGTATACTCAGTCGCCATGTACTCATCAGGGTCAAATTCTTTTCCGCCAAACAACGCTTCATGAAGGTTGGTTGTAGATAGGTTCTGCGCAAAGCCATCGTTAGCAGGGAGTTCTCTTGACTCCTTAATTAGGTCAAGGTCTTCACCTTGCCCCCTAGCTCGTCGCCACCAGCTTATTTTCTTATGCGGTTTTTTTTCTTGCTCGTCTGTCAGCATGACAACGCCCAAATTAAAATATTGCTCAGATAATATCTAATTGAAAGCGAGGGGTGGCTGCTGCGGGATGTGTGTTTTAAATGATGAGGGAAAGCCTAGGCAGAACCCTAGGCAAGTCCGAAAATACTAAAGTGATTTAGCGGCGTTTTCCAGCAGCATAGCTTCCATTTCGGCATCTTCTAGCACGTATGAAAACACCCCACCTTCGCCATCATCAAGCTGGTGAGTATTGGAAAAAACAGCGCCGGAAGCATTGCCAGCCGATAACATAATTCCGGCCGCTAGGACAACATGATCAGGGGTTGTGGTTGCGATAATATCGCCCTCAAAATCCTCCTCATAATCAAAGCCGTAAGCAATCAACATCCGCTTTATTCGATACCAATAAGGCCCGTAATTTCGATAGTTACGCGGGAACTTTTGAATGATAACGCCTAGATTAACTACCGCTGTTTTCATCCATTCGCCGTAGGGTGCTACCACGCCGTCCTCGGCCAGCGCTTCTTCAATCTGGCCGGAATCAGGCTCTTTAAATTTCATGCTTATTACTCCAAATATTAAGTTATCTAACCTAGCTTCATAATAGGACAAAAGCAAATAAAGGGGTAAATAACCAGATATTTACCCCTTTATTTGCCCTTTATTACCCTATTCTAGTAATCCTAGGTAAAACGCCACGTCGCTTTCAATATTGCTGATTGGGGTTATCACAATCGAATCCCCTTCGCGCCCAACCCATATATTTAGCTTCTTAGCCCAGTAGTATTTCTTCTGCTGTTTGAAGGCTGCAAAGCGATCAGCAATGTCGGTGCTATTAGGTTTCTTGGTGAAAGCATTTAAGTCGCCACCCTCGAACTTCAAGTAAGAGCCAGCAGCAAATTTATTCCCCTTCACTGCCCTACCATTTCTAGGGTTCTTGTAGCCCAAATACTCCCACTCAGAAGTAATGATTTCAGCGTCGTATCCTAGGCGCTTAAAGGCTGCTTTGTGCTCTACTGATAGTTGCGAACCACCAGCCTCAGCAAACGCTTTGCTAGCCACTTCTGCGGCCTTCTCACGCTCAGCTTTTACCACTTCATCCTTGGCATCCTGCTCAGCCCTTTCCTTGGCCGCAATAGCTTCCTGCTCTAGGCGATCTTTATCATCCTGAATGCGCTGAAGCCTTATCATTTCTTCACGGGCCTGCCTGCGGTATGTCGAATCTAACGCATACACTTCAGACTTCATCTTGTCTTCAATATCATCAAGGTTGTCATAACCCTCTTTGCGCAACTCATCAAGATAACCAAAGATAGCCTGTCTTAGGTTGCTGTAGTTAGGATTGACCTCGCTATCAGCTTCCATGTGTCGGTAGAGTTGAACTGGGTCAGCAAGAGCTTTATCACCTATGGAATTAAACATGGCATTAATGCGGTCGGTCATGACCTCGTCAACATCATCCCACGCAATGATTTTAAACTCGCTTGAATAACGTTCTTTCCAATCAGCACCGACATAGCGAAGCAATAACTCTGCTAGGTCGCCATTTTCAATGTCGGTTTTGTAAACTTTCTTAGCCAGATCGATAATGGCATTCTGCTGAGCTGTATTGTTAAGGTCTGGCCAAGCCAACTTTTCCCAATCAACATAAGCTGCTGAATGTAATTTATATCCGTCCTCCAGCAGGTAAACAACTTCAGAGAATCGGGCTAGTGAATCCCCTAAAGCATGAGCTTTAATATCTTCTTTATCCCACTTGGCTAAGAAACTTTCCAGCGTTCCTTCGTGCTGCTTAATTTCAAGCTCAACCCTATTGTCATCAGTTACAGCTATCGGACGCCATTGAATAGGCCAAAGATTAAACCGGACTTTTCCGCCCCAATTATCTTTCTTATTTCCTTTGATTTCCTCGTTGACGCGGTAATCACCAGTAACGCGCTCAATGAATATCTCTTCAGCCCCATGCTCTATTCTTTTGACACGCCAAAGGCCTACGGTTTCTGATCCTTTGATTGGGACAATGTCGATAAAATCCCCATCGCTAATAACGTAGTTAGCGCCCTTGGGTGCAAAGCCATTTCTAGGGTCTTCTAGTAGATTGCTGCTAAAGGGAAGGCTTTCACGGGCCTGTAATTGCTGTTTTTTACGATAAATTGCTTTATTCAGAACCTCTGCTTCTTTCTCTTTCTCAGCAGATATTCGATCATAGATAGCTTGGAGCTCGGCGCGCTCACGCTCACCAATAGAATTACCTTCAAGCAATGCTTTCGACTCCGACAAACTTCTACCAGCTTTGCCGCCGTATACGTTAGGCGCTGCAAACAAGTGACTCGTCGCACTTTTCATAGAGCGAGAATATTTGTCGTCGAGTGAATTAATCTTCCCTGCCGCCTTGGCCATGGTCGTCAATGCCATAATCGCACTTTTATCAGCCTGAGCCTTTTGCTTAGCAGCCTTAACAACTCTCTCGCTTTCCTGCTTAGCCGCAAAGGCCTCTTCACCCATCATTTCACGCATTAGGTCTAGCAGAAGATCATCGCCCGCGTCTGGGTTATCCATGCGGTCGTTGTCAGACTTCATTAGCTGACCAATCCAACCTGCCTTAGCTTTCAAAGCATCTAGACGGTTAATATCCATCGATCCGGTAGCAATGTAGTAATAGACATCAACCGACTTGAGTGTATTGCCCTGCCTTACGCCACGACCATTACGCTGCTGAATACTCGCTGGCGTCCATGGTAAAGTAAGGTGGTGAATGGCTGAGGTTCCTTTCTGTAGATTTACCCCTACCTCAGCCTTTTTGTTAGCAATAATTAGTTTGAATTTACCGGAGTTATATCGGTCTGATATTTCCTGTAAGTCTTCAGGGTTACCCGCAGTATCCGCGTTAATTATCGCAATCTGATCTTCGGTTAAACTGGTATTAGCAACCAAGATACGCAGTAACTTTGCGTGCTCTCGCTTTTCTTCAGTGAAGATTATTTGCTTGCCTTCACCTCGAACATGCTTGTTGACATTATCAATCATCTTGGCGTATTTGCCAGATAACGGATGACTTACTTTCGTGCGTAAGCTTGCAAACTTTTTAGTCGATAAGCGTGCAACTACATGCTTCTCAAACTCAGAAGGTAAAACAAATTGAACTAACCCGCCTTCGGTTTTAATTACGATAGGATCAGGGCGTGATAACTCGATTTTTTCTTTTGTCTGGGTTTCAGGATCGTAGCGTTCGGCTTTTATATTTAATGGAATGCCAGTAGATAAAAGGTCTTCAACTTCAGCCCTATTTTCCACTGGGAAACGCCACGTAATTTGATTTAAAAATAAATCAATGTCAGTGGTAGTCTTTTCCATGTCGCGCATGATTGAGAAAATAGGACGAGGTAAGATACCTTCAATTTCCAGCGCAGTATCTTCTTCAGTCTGATTGTCTCCCATAGCCCTAATGGTTCTGGCCAAATCTTCACGCAACTCTAAATAACCCGCTTCCTGCTCATCATTAAGCGGTACGGTGCTATGCTCCTCAACTGCTTCTGGCGGTGCTATACCATTATCAAAAGTGACATCATCAGCCGTTTTAATAATCGCAAAGCGATTGAATAAATTGCGCAGCGCTTTAAGATTTTTAAATCCTGTAATACCCTCAACCGTTGCAATTTCACCGGATAGCTTCTGCACTTCAACCGTGCCGATTTCCGCGAACACGCGCACAAAATCATCAGCAGTTTTTACGCCCATGCGCTCAAATTCACTCATATCAGTTACGAGTGATAATGCGTTAAATACTTCGATTGGGCTGTTCGTAATTGGTGTGGCGGTCAACATAACAGGGCCGCGACCCTTGTTATTGGCTTTTAGAATATTCATCTTCATGGCCATATCTATGCCACGCTGAGAGCCTTCAGTTGAGGCTAGATATTTAAGCCCTTGCTCTTCCTGAGCTTTATAAATATTTTTAAATTCATGCGCCTCATCAACGATAACGGAATCAAAACCCATATCTTCATAGAACGGGTAATCATTACGTTTGTCGGTGGAGTTTTTAGCGCTGTAAAGTTCCTGCCACTTGTCTTGCTTGCTCGCGTCATCAAAAGAAAGCGTCTCTTCTTTCGACTTACTAGACTTCGCTCTTAATGCTTTGCGCTCAGTATCATCATAGCCAGCCGCCGTAAGTAGATAATCAGTAGCAGAGCCGGAGCTCATTAGCTCGTTATCGACCATATCCTGAGTATAAGATTCTAGAGACTCAGGCTTTAACGGAATTCTCTGGAATCTTGGGGTGGACATCACCACAATGCGTTTATTCGTATGAGGAATAGAGTGCATTTTATTACGCAAAACATCGTCGCTATCTTCTGCAAGAACGTCTTGCATAACAGGCTTGTTATTGCGCAGCTTGGGTTCGCCTTTTTCATCAAAGACTTGCTCTTGCTTAACATTCCCTTTTTCATCAAGAACCGGAGTAAGGCCAATAAAAAGCATGTGATCGATTGAGGCGTAAATAGCTTTAGCTTCGTGATACCAGTTAGCGAGAACAGCCTTCGGCACGGTTACGCAAGAACGTTTAGTTCTATTATTTTGCAAGTTATATTGAATTAGCGCCAAAGCTGTAAACGTCTTACCTAGACCAACATCAAGGCTAATAAACCCTTTACCGTCCGCACTTACTTGGCGAACTGTTGAGTTCTGGAATCCATGCGGAGAAATACCGCCAGACATATTCTCAAGGCCTAAGGGGGCTTCTGAGAAGCTAGTAGGCATATTGGCATTGAATACGCTGTTATAGTGCTCAGCGATCAACCCTGAGTCTTCATGCTCTCGCAGGAATTCAGAGAATTGACCCTCAAGGTCTTTAAGCTCGTTCCGGTACTCTTCGGAGGCTTCTTTGTTATTACTCGATACCTTGCCACTGGTTTTCTTAACCAGCTTTCCCTTATCTTCATCCCAAGTTTTACCACGGTTTAAGTACTTGAGTAGCTGGCCATCAAATAGCGCAGGCTTCGGCCCTTCAACTTCCCATAATTCGGTTTCTTCATTGAAGTAGAACGGGTAGCCCGCAAGGTCAATAAACTCTTCTAAATACTTGCGACTAACCCAGCGATCGGTCATTCGCACATCGATGTCTTTCAGCTCTGTGAAAGGTCGATTTTCCATTAAATAGTTTTTCTGCCAGACGTACTTAGACTTGAATTTCATGTTCTTCGTCCGGCCGATCAATCCGGTAAGCTCACGCAGCAAATCATAGATATTACCCGTCATGTACTGCTCTAAAAGCATGGCAGTGCCATCACTGGTTAAAGCAATTTCATCGGATTCTATGATGTCGTGGATGTTTTCGACCTTCGCCACGCCGTTATACAGCGCAATAATCTGGGACGCTTCGACATCAAGCTTGATCGTTTGCGCGGTAATGTGACGGATGATTGAAACGACATTTCCACTATCGAATGAGCGCACGCCAGAAACATCTAACTTGCCCATCATCAAATCTGAGAAAGCATCGGTTTCGCTATCGATAGCAAGGCTGTAAGTAATCCAGTCTTTAGCTTCAGCGTTCTTGGCTTTTTTAATACCGCGCATCTTGGCCGGATGACCGTATTTCTTGTATTCGCTCATGACAGCATCTTGCAAAATGCCTAGGCTTTCCGGCGTATCATCACCAATGGATAGCTCGCCCTGATAATCTGCAATACGTTGACCTGTTAAGGCACCACGCCAAGCGATTGTGCGCTTATTGTCAGGCTGGGAAGTTGCAAAGGCATACGCAAGCAAGGCTCTAGGGTATCTGCGAACCTCACGGGGCCACGCTATGTGAATAGCATCCATGTTATCCATGGTTAGCGTCAAACAGCCTTCAGGGGTCTTTAGCTTTTCTAGCAGCATATCCAGCGACTCAGCGCCGTACTTAACATTGTCGAGGTTGGAAATATCCGACTCGACTACCTCAGCAATCCATTTGCCTCCTGTTAGCGTATGCGCTACATGGCCAATGATTTGAACATCGCCCTCTTCATACGTCGGCACTTCTGGGGCCTGAGCATCGAAGCCAGCCCAATCAATGCGGGAATCAAACTTTGTCATTAACGCCGATTTAACAGCGCCTTGGCGGTTTTCTTCTGAGCCATCAAACTCATAAGTAATACGTTTAAAGTCTTCTGAGCCACCGATTTTTTCAGCGCCAAGTGAGTATTTTTTGCCGGAGGTTTTAAACCAAAGGCCGTCAATAAAGTCTTTGAAATACACGTTAGAACTGAATAAAAGATCAGGGCCGGAGGCTTTGATTTTTTCCGCAAAACCTTCAGGGTGTTTTTTCAGTAGGATGACATCGACCGCAACATTAGTCCCGTTCTGGCCAGCTTTAAACGTATTGGTCGGCAAGCGAATAGCGCCTAAGAATTCGGCTTTCTCGCTAATTTCACGGCGAAATGTTTTAGCGTTTGCCTGAATGTTACCAATGATGCCAGTAGGCAGTACCAGCGTGATTAAACCGCCATTACGCACCTTATCGATTGAACGAGTAACAAAGTACTGATCCAGCGTTAAATTACGCTTGGCATAAGCAGGGTCTTTCGCAGCGAAGGCACGACTTTTACCAAAGGGAACATTGCCAATCATGCTATCAAGGCTACCGTCCGGCATTTCGGCCGCAACCTCTTCAAAGGTGCGATTGTCTACTTCGTCATCAGGGTTAAGCAGTTTTGAACACTTAGAACTGATAGGGCTCAGCTCGTTGGCCACCATCTTGGTCGAGTCGGGCTTAGTACCCAAGAAAACACCCGTACCGCAAGATGGCTCACCAACCGAACCACCTTCGAAGCCGTTGACTTTCATGAAGTCCCACGTACTTTCTGCAACATACTGAGGGGTGTAATACTCATAGACTGAGTTTTTATCTAACCCACCTTGTCCGGTGTATTTAGACAGCATTTCTCGCTGCTCACCCGTCAATGGCTCTTTACCATCGTGCTCAGCCAAGAACGCCTCTACAGCATCATTGGCTTTCTGGCGGGCAACCTTACCCTGCCCAGCTTCTAAACCGTAATCAATGGCGACATCTTCGTCGAACGCGTGTTTTTCTTCGGCCGCTGCTAGAAAAATTTCTTCGATTTCTTCAA
>Ga0105359_10002109_pt1 | contig 16542 bp, 16 predicted proteins | sample GOMGulsemesocosm_6_FD_83659 | JGI IMG/M metagenome (GOLD analysis project Ga0105359, IMG submission 83659) | Methane-oxidizing microbial communities from mesocosms in the Gulf of Mexico - GOM8C Gulf of Mexico | ecosystem: Environmental > Aquatic > Marine > Cold seeps | place: Gulf of Mexico...
AACAAAAAACCCGTCTGATTACTCAGACGGGTTTTGAAAAATATAGTTAAATTACATATATCAAATCCTGCTCGCCTGAATGCAAGTATGGAAATGATGATGATGTAATTGATTAAAATTCATGATTATAATTTGTAATTATGTGAACAAAGCTAAAAAGTTTTTTTAGTATGACCAAATTAATTTTAAATTTTAGTTTAAATTATTTTTTGCGTTCTTTAATTATCAGTGCTAATTCGTCACCGTAAATAGTGTTTTTAGCTTTCTTGGAAAGTCCGTTATAAATAGAATCTAAATATTTTACATTCGCTTCCGAAATCTCCCTAGCACCTATATAAGCTGCGACTGATGTTCTTTTGTGGTTTAATGCAAACTGAATAGCTCTTAGGTATTTAGAACGCATTAACGTGTTCACTTTTTTGTCTAAAGCAACAATGTCTTCTTGGTCATTTTTTAGTTGCGCTTGAATGAATTCTACATTTGCTTGTGATAGCTTTGTATTGATGTTTTTTAAAGCGCCTTGATATTCAGTAAATATTCTATGGTTTTTACTTCCGGTAATACTTACTTCAGAATTTATCTTATTCAAATGTGTGTACAGCTTCAATTCTCCTTTTTCTCCAAAGAAAGTAATACGGTCATTGTACTCAGTACCATCTACTTTATCTACATAAATGTAAAATAATTCAGGAGCAGTTACAATAGTGCTTAATGAAAAAGAATCATTTCCGTCAATAACAATAGAATCAAGGTTCACTAGTGCGCTATCTTGTATTTTTTGTAAATAAACAGTTCCTTTTTTCAGTCCAGTTATTGTTGCGTCAATTCTCATTTCATTTTCTTTCTTACAAGAAACAATGCTAATGATTATTACAAAAAGGAATACTATTTTCTTCATGTTATGATTTTTTTTATATGGTTTACAAAGATGCGAAAAACTTTTATTCTCTTTAATTTAAATTCGTTTTCTATTTGATTTTTTTTAAACTGTATGATTAACCAATTGGAGCAGATAATTGCATTAATATAGTACAGATAATTGCGGCTAAGGTTCCTATTGCATATCCAAAGACAGCTAATAAAACACCTACACTAGCTAAAGAGGGGTGAAAAGCTGAAGCAACAATAGGGGCAGAGGCAGCTCCACCAACATTTGCTTGACTACCAACGGCTAAAAAGAAATATGGTGCTTTTATAAGTTTTGCGATAAATATCAATAGTAACGCATGAATAGTCATCCATACTATTCCAACGACGATTAATCCTGTGTTGTCTAAAATCATGGTTAAATCCATTTTCATACCGATGGAAGCCACTAAGATGTAAATGAACACACTTCCGAATTTACTCGCACCAGCACCTTCATAGTTTTTCGCTTTAGTAAAGGATAGTATTATAGCAATAATTGTAGCTAATGAAATCATCCAAAAGAAGCTAGAACCAAGGAAGGTAAACATATTTCGTGTAAATGGGGATTCAATACCAGCTACTAAATTTTCACATAACGGAGCTAAATAGCCAGAGCCGAAATGAGCGAAACCTACTGTTCCAAAAGCAATTGCTAGCATGATCATGATGTCTGTTAAAGAAGGATTTCGTTTAACACTTTCTGCAAAGGTTGACATTTTATCTTGTAAGGCTTCTATGGAAGAGGTGTCTGCATTTAACCATTTGTCAATTTTCTTAGATTTTCCAATTCCTATTAACAATATTGCCATCCATACATTAGCCACTACGATATCAACAAATACCATTCCGCCATATAGTTTCGGATTGTATTCATATATTTCTAGCATAGCGGTTTGGTTTGCTCCGCCACCAATCCAACTTCCTGCTAATGTGGATAATCCTCTCCATACTGCGTCAAAACCTGCTCCGCCAACTGTTTCTGGAGAGAAAATAGAGATGATTAAAATGGCGATTGGACCACCGATTACAATACCAATTGTTCCTGTAAAGAACATTACCAAGGCACGCCAACCTAAGTTGAACACTGCCTTTAAATCGATACTTAAAGTCATTAAAACTAATGCAGCGGGTAGTAAAAATCTACTAGCTACATAATATAAATTTGAATGATGTTCGGTTATTGTTCCAGCGGCATCTTTAGTTTCCCACTCAGGAGCTATTACTCCTAAAGTAGTGAATACTGCAGGAATCATGTATGCCATAAATAGTCCAGGGACTATCTTATAGAATTTTTTCCAAAATCCAAATTCTTTTGATTCTGTATAGAATATGAATCCCAATGAGAGCATTAATACTCCAAATACAATCGTATCATTTGTGAAAATTGGTGGGTTGTCCATTTTTAAATTGTTTAGTTTTTCCGCAAAGTACAAAAATCAATAGGCTTAATGCAAGCATAAGCTTATGAATTAAAACTATTGATTTTTATATAGGCGAAACCCTTGGGGAAATTAAACCCACTGGGGGTAAATAAAAAGCAACTCAAAGAGCTGCTTAATAAATATATGATTATGGATGTGTTATTTTATAAAAGCAATAATTTTTTCTGCTAATTCAGGGGTGTTTTTCAACAAAGGCATATTATACGTTTTTGTATTTTCTTGAGAGTCTTTACTGGCTACAATTTTAAATACATGGTTCATGTTTTCAATAAGTACTAATTTAGCATCATCGTTTGCTTTTTTAAGCAATTCCGCTTCTTCTGTAGAAACTTGAATGTCATTTGTCCCATTTATGATTAATGTAGGAATATTCAATTTTGCGAGCTCCTCTGTTGGTGAATAAGAAATCCAGTTCATAATAAACGGCTGAACATCCAAACTAAAAATGTTAGCTAATCCAGGGTTGAAGTTTTTATCTATTTTTCCTGTTTTCATAATATCAAAAGTTTTTTTAGCGCTTTCAACTAAATCGTTAGCTCCCATCATACCAATCTGCTCTAGGATAATTTGATCAATTGGTTTACCTGAACCAGCAATTGAAATAAATCCATCAACATTTTCTGTAGCAGCTAACATTCCTACTAATGAACCTTGACTATGACCAATGATATAAATTTTATCATAACGATTTCTGTTTTTAAAGTAGTTCACTACTTTTTGCGCATCTGCTACGAAATCATCAAAACGTACTTGCTTTATTTTTTTTTCATTTACTCCTTTTTTCAACATGGTTAATGCACGTTTTTCATATCTAAATGTTGCAATTCCGTTGTATGACAAGTCTTGAGCTAAAAACTTTAAGGAATTGTTTTTCATGAAATTCTGATTTCCATCACGGTCTGTTGGTCCAGAATCTGGAATGATGATGGCAAGTGTATTTGTTTTAGTGTTTGGAGTTAACAGTGTACCTTCTACATATTCACTAATGATTACATCTTGTACAATGATATCTTGTGCAATTGATGTTACACTAAATAGTATTCCGATAATTAATAATAGATTTTTCATGTGTTGTTTTTTAGTGATATTCAAATTGGATGCCAAAAGGTAAATATACAACGTAAAATATAAGTGTATGATTATTTATGCTGTAGCTTTTTTTTCAGGTGATACTGTATTATATCTAGTAAATAGAAAATATATTTTTGCTTATTTTCACTAAAACACTAATGATAATAAATGGAAGTGCTATTAAAATAATTTAGTCTTTATTAAACTGAGTGCTTGGTAAATCGTTTTTGTTCTCTAGCTAAATAGCTATTGAATTTCCTCGGGATAGCTGCAGAAATAGTGATTGATTCTTGAGTACTAGGGTGTAAGAGCTGAATATTAGTAGCGGCTAGAAATAATCCTTTGTGCATCATTACATTTCTAGGAGCATATAGTTTATCGCCAACTATAGGGAAACCTAATTCAGATAAGTGAATGCGTAATTGATGTTTTCTACCGGTTTTTGGAAATAGTCGTACTAAAGTTAAGTACTCGTTTTGTAATGCTTGTACTTGATTGATAGTCTTAAACTCAGTTATTGCTATTTGATTATTAACATCTGAATTCATAATTCCTGACTCAGGTAATTTTCCTGCAACAACAGCGTGATATTCTTTTTGAATATTTTTTGCTTCAAACTGATTGTGTAAATTTATTTGTGCTGATTTTGTTTTAGCTACTAATAGTATACCACTTGTTGGGTTATCTAGCCGATGTACTGGTTTAGGAAAGTTTAATGCATCGGTTTTTGAAGAAACTTTAAGATTATATGGTAAAGCATTTTCAATGGTTTTATAATAGTTCCCATTTGTAGGGAAACCTGCTGGTTTGTTTATAGCAGCGAAAGAATCATCTTCATAAAGCATTTCCAATTGCAATTGAAACACTTTTTTAGGGTTGGTGTTAGGAGCAATCAATTCGATTAACTGTCCAGTTTTTATCCAATTGCTGGTCTCAGCAATTTCGCCATCAATTAAAATACATTTTTTAGCAATACATTTTTTAACAGCACTCCTGCTTTGTAATTTCTCAAATACAGTTCCCGCATATTCTTGTAAACGAATATGGTATTCTCCTTCAGGGACGATATGTTTTTCTAAGATGATCATTTTGTGAAAACAAAGATAGTAGAATCAATAGTAATTATATTGGTTTTGCTAATTGTTCTCGATACAATTTTCATTTCGTACTTCTACATAGAAATCACTCGAACTGACGGTATGGGGTGCTTTAGGATTAGGTACAAAGAATCGTACTCTTTACTCATTGGTTGAATCGTCACTTCGAGTAAAATTAATTGTAATGCAATTACAACTAATTTTGTATCGAGAAGTCTCATTATGTGAGGTTCCTTCACTTGGTTCGGAATGACAATAAACTATAAAAAAACGACTCTCAAATGAGAGGCGTTTTTTTATATTCTATTATTAAATACTATCTGTGTATTGTCTGAGTTCTATCCGGACCTACAGAAACAATTTTAATTGGAATTTCTAATTCAGCCTCTAAAAATGCGATGTATTCGTTTAATTCTTTAGGGAATTCACTAGCATCAGACATTTTAGTTAAATCTTCCTTCCAACAAGCAAACTTCGTATAGATAGGCTTGATGTTTTCTGGTTCAATATTGTATGGTAAATGAGTAATTGTTTCTCCTTTATAGTTGTATGCAGTACATACTTCTAAGCTGTCAAAACCTGAAAGGACATCACCTTTCATCATCATCAATTGTGTAACACCATTTACTTGACAAGCATATTTTAATGCAACTAAATCCAACCAACCACAACGTCTTGGACGTCCAGTTACCGCACCAAATTCACGACCTACTTTTGCCATTTCAGCACCAGTCTCATCAAATAATTCAGTTGGGAAAGGTCCAGAACCTACACGAGTAGTGTATGCTTTAAATATTCCGTATACTTCTTTAATTTTATTTGGAGCGATACCTAAACCAGTACAAGCACCAGATGCAGTAGTATTTGAAGAAGTAACAAACGGATATGTTCCAAAGTCAATATCTAATAAAGATCCTTGAGCTCCTTCAGCTAATATCGTTTTACCAGCTTTTAAGGCTTGGTTTAAATACTCTTCACTATCAATGAATTGCAACTCTTTTAATGTTTCAACAGCAGCAAAAAATTCTGCTTCCATTTCTGCTAAATCGTACTGTATATCAACATTATAAAAGCTAATCATAGCTTCATGTTTGTTAGCAAGACTTCTGTATTTTTCTTTCCAGTCAGACAATTCTAAATCACCAATTCTAATACCATTTCTACCAGTTTTGTCCATGTAAGTTGGACCAATACCTTTTAATGTAGAACCAATTTTGGCTTTACCTTTTGAAGCTTCAGAAGCTGCATCAAGTAAACGGTGTGTTGGTAAAATTACATGTGCTTTACGAGAAATGATTAATTTTGCTTTATAATCAATATTAAATTGATCTAAACCTCGTAATTCTTGAACAAAAACTACAGGGTCAATAACTACTCCGTTACCAATTACATTAATTGATTTTTTATGAAAAATTCCAGAAGGAATAGTTCTAAGTACGTGTTTGATTCCGTCAAATTCTAACGTGTGTCCAGCATTTGGACCTCCTTGAAAACGAGCGATAATATCATAATCTGCGGTAAGGACGTCAACAATCTTTCCTTTACCTTCGTCTCCCCATTGTAAACCTAGTAGTAAATCTACTGCCATTGTGTATTGTATTTGTGTGTTGTTATTTTGTTTTTTTTGTTCCGTAAAAATATAAAGAATGGTTGTGAATTTCAATATCAAAAACGTCTTCTATCGTTTTTTTGATTGTTTGAATTCTCGGATCACAAAACTCTAATACTTCACCAGTATCGGTAAGAATGATATGATCGTGGTTTTTGTCGAAATAAGATTTCTCATAATGTGCTTGATTGTCACCAAACTGATGTTTTCTTACTAAAGCACAATTCAGTAATAATTCAATGGTATTGTACAGTGTCGCACGACTCACACGATATTTTTTCATTTTCATCATGATGTACAATGACTCGATATCAAAATGATCATTACTACTGTAAATTTCATTTAAAATCGCGTATCGTTCAGGTGTTTTACGGTGCCCATTTTCTTCTAAATAGCTCGTAAATACTGTTTTAACGATTTCCTGATTACTGTCTTTTTCCTCCATTATTTATAAATTGGGACGTGCAAATTTACAATTATTTATGGCATAACCCATCAATTATTTTTGATAAAATTCATGAAGTTTATTAACAGTTTGTGTAAAAGTTTTTACAAGCCATTTTATGTGTGATAATTATGGGGTTATGACCTTTTTACTCGATCAATACCATTAATTTTTTTAATATTATCCATCAGCTTATCAATAGTCTTTTTGTTTTTTACTGAAACAGTAATATTTCCTGTAAAAAGCCCATCATCAGTTTCAAAGCTAATTTTTCTCATATTCACATTCATATTATTTGAAATAACTTTGGTTAAGTTATTTACCAACCCTAATTGATCAATACCTGAAATTGTTAAATCAGTAAAATATTCTTGCTGTGAGGAATCAATCCATTTTGCTTTAATAATCCTATATGCATAATTTGCTTGCATACTAACAGCATTTGGGCAATTGTTTTTATGCACTTTTATACCTTCGCTAACAGTTACAAAACCGAATACTTTATCTCCGGGAATTGGGTTACAGCAGCTTGTAAGTTTATAATTTAATTTTTCTTCTTCTTTTCCGAAAACTAATAAATCATACTTTTCAGTAATTTCTTCTTTACTAATTTCTTCTTGTGAACTTTGTTTGCGTGCTTTCTTTTTAAAGAAACTTATGAACGCATTACTACGTTCAGAAGCATAGTTCTTTAATTTTTGGTTATCGATATTACCTAAGCCTGCACGATAGTATAAGTCTAAACTTGTTTTTAAGTCTAAAAAGGAGACTAATTCATTTACACTTTTGTCATTAAGTGTGATTTTTAATTGCTTTAGCTTACGTTTTAATATCTCTTTTCCTTCAGCAGCAATTAGTTTCTTCTCATCATTTAAAGAAGACTTTATTTTAGATTTTGCTCTAGACGTAGTTACATAGTCCAGCCAGTTCGCACTTGGTCGAGTATTTTCGGAAGTAATGATTTCTACTTGATCACCACTTTTTAGTACGTGACTAAGTGGAACTAGTTTTCCGTTTACTTTTGTCCCTCTTGTTTTGAAGCCTATTTGTGTATGTACACTAAAAGCAAAATCCAATGAAGTAGCTCCTTTTGGAAGTGATTTTAAATCACCTTTTGGAGTGAAAACAAAAATTTCCTTTGCGTATAAGTTTAGTTTAAATTGTTCAATAAAATCTACAGCGTTGGCTTCTTGGTTTTCCAAAGCTTCTTGTAATTTTACCAACCATTCATCTAATCCTCCTTCATTCTTTGCGCCTTGTTTGTATTTGTAGTGCGCAGCATATCCTTTTTCAGCAATTTCATTCATTCGTTCAGAACGAATTTGAACTTCTACCCATTTCCCTTCTGGTCCCATTACAGTAATGTGCAATGCTTCATATCCAGTAGATTTTGGAGAAGAAATCCAATCTCTTAATCGTACTGGATTTGGACGATAATGGTCTGTAACGATAGAGTATATTTTCCAAGCAATAAATTTCTCTTGATCTTGAGCGCACTTGTAAATGATTCGTACAGCAAACTTATCGTACACTTCTTCAAAGGTGACATTCTGATTAAGCATTTTTTTACGGATAGAAAAAATTGACTTTGGTCTTCCTTTAATTTCAAAATCAATATGTTCTTTGTTTAAACTACTTTGAAGTGAATTATTAAAAACTTTAATGTATTCTTTTTGCTCCTCTTTAGATTCTAAAGTTTTTTCAAGAATACTATTAAAAACCTCAGGCTCTGTATATTTTAAACTTAAATCTTCTAATTCAGTTTTGACATTATATAATCCCATTCTATGTGCAAGAGGGGCGTAAATGTATAGGTCTCAGACGCTATTTTCACTTGCTTATGAGAAGGCATAGAATCCATAGTTTGCATATTGTGCAATCTATCAGCGATTTTAATAATGATAACACGGACATCATCATGTAGGGTCAACAGCATTTTTCTGAAATTCTCAGCTTGTAATGACACATCTGCGTCACTTTGTAATTGAGATATTTTAGTTAATCCATCAACAATTCTTGCAACTGTTTCTCCAAACAGACGCTCCATATCGTTTAGTGTAAAATCGGTATCTTCTACAACATCATGTAATAAAGCAGCGGCAATAGAAGTAGCATCCAGTCCAATTTCTGCAGCAACAATTTTAGCAACTGCTATTGGGTGGAAAATATAGGCTTCACCACTTTTTCTACGTTGATCCTTATGTGCATCTACAGCAGTGTTAAAAGCTAAACGAATTAACTTTTTATCATCATCAGTTAATGATTGGTAACTTATTTTTAGTAAGTTTCTATATTCAGCCGCAATAGCTGCATTTTCCTTTTCGATTTCTACTTCTGTCATAAATCTAAGATATAATAAGTACTGGAGTTTTGCAATGTTTTTTTAGAGAACTATAGAATGAATACGCTATGATGAAAATTCAATGTATATTTGCCGTAGAAATGGCGATAATACTAGTGCTAGATAGTTATTAGGTAAATTATCATCATATAAATCACTGACGGATTAGGATGTCAGAAAATCAATTAAAAAATAGATATGACATTTGAATCATTAGGATTGTCAAATGCTTTAGTAAAAGCAGTAGAAAAAAAAGGATATACTGAGCCTTCTCCAATTCAGGAAAAAGCAATACCATTAATTTTATCGGGAAAAGATGTGTTGGCTTCAGCGCAAACAGGAACAGGGAAAACAGCAGGTTTTACCTTGCCAATGCTACATAAATTAGCAGCTGAAAACAAGTGGAAAAGAAGACCTATACGTGCATTGGTATTAACACCAACACGTGAATTGGCCGCTCAGGTTTACGATAACGTAAGAGCATATAGCGAGTATTTAGATATTGAATCGATGGTTATTTTTGGTGGTGTAAATCAAAAACCACAAATACGTACTTTGCGAAGTGGAGTAGATGTATTGGTTGCAACACCAGGTAGATTATTAGATTTACATAGTCAAGGAGCGTTATCATTAGGGAAAGTAGAGTTTTTAGTATTAGATGAAGCAGACCGTATGTTAGATATGGGGTTCTTAAGAGATATTAAAAAGGTTCTGGAACTTGTTCCAAAGGAAAGACAAACCTTATTATTCTCTGCAACATTTTCAAGAGAAATAAAATCATTCGCAAGTAGTATATTAAGAAACCCATTAGCTGTAGAAGCTGCTCCAGAAAACACTACTGCAGAAAAAGTTGAGCAGAAAGTTTATAGAGTAGATAAAGGAAAGAAAACTGAATTAGTTACTAAGTTGATTAATGATGGTAATTGGAAACAAGTATTGGTTTTCACACGTACTAAACATGGGGCAAATAAGCTGACAGAAAAAATGGGGAAAGCTGGTATTTCTGCGGCTGCTATTCATGGAAATAAAAGTCAGAATGCTAGGACTAAAGCTTTAGAGGGTTTTAAAAAGAATAAAGTACGTGTTTTAGTTGCAACTGATATTGCTGCCAGAGGATTAGATATTCCGTTACTACCTCATGTAATTAATTTTGAACTGCCTAATATACCAGAGGATTATGTACATCGTATTGGTAGAACAGGTAGAGCAGGAGCAAGTGGTGAAGCAATTTCATTAGTTTGTGGAGAAGAAAGAGAATACCTTAAGAGTATTGAGAAATTATTAGGCGAAAAAATGTCAACAAGCTCAATTCAGGGATACGAGCCAAGTAAAGAAGATTTAGAGAGTCAACCAATTAAAGGAAAAGCTCAAAGAAATTCTGGAGGAGGACGATCTGGGGGAGGTAGTGGAAAAAAGAAAGCTAGTGGTGCCGGTGGTAGAAAGAAAACTGGTGGACATCGCTGAAGTAGCGGTAATAATTCTGGAGGTGGAGATAAAAGTAGAAGTAGAAGACCTCGTAGAGATTAGTATATAATGGAAGAACAAAAAAACAACCCGCTTCATGGAGTTAAACTAGCTACAATAGTAGAAGAGCTAGTTGAATATTACGGGTGGGAACATTTAGGTACTCAAGTTAGTATTCGTTGTTTTAATGATAATCCATCTATAAAATCTAGTTTAAAGTTTTTAAGAAAAACACCTTGGGCTAGAGATAAAGTAGAACACTTGTATTTATACATGCTTCGTAAAAGTGGAAGAAATAAAAAGTAATGTTTGTGTATAAAAAAAGCTCTATCAAAATTGATAGGGCTTTTTTGTGTTCTGAAAATAGTATGTTAAATTACGCTTACGTTTACTGCGTTTAATCCTTTTTTACCTTCTTCTAAATCAAATTGTACTTGATCACCTTCTCTGATTTCGTCTACTAATCCTGTAACGTGTACAAAATATTCTTTGTTAGCTTCCTCGTCATTGATAAATCCAAATCCTTTTGATTCGTTGAAAAATTTTACTGTTCCTTTGTTCATTGTATTGTATTAAATTATTAATTACTATATAGGTTACAAAGATAATGCCAAAGTGCAGGTGTTATGGCTAGTGTATGTTGTTTTAGTGAGGATAGGGGTAAGGCAGGAAGGTATGTTTATGAATGCTTAATGTGAAAGAAGAAGGGGTGAAAAGTAATGTTTGCGCATAAAAAAAAGCCCTATCAAAATTGATAGGGCTTTTTGTGTTTTGAAAATAGTATATTAAATTACGCTTACGTTTACAGCGTTTAATCCTTTTTTACCTTCTTCTAAATCAAATTGTACTTGATCACCTTCTCTGATTTCGTCTACTAATCCTGTAACGTGTACAAAATATTCTTTGTTAGCCTCTTCGTCGTTGATAAATCCAAATCCTTTTGACTCGTTGAAAAATTTTACTGTTCCTTTATTCATGGTATTGTATTAAATAATTAATTACTTTATTGACTGCAAAGGTAGTACCAAAAATTAGATTCACAATTTATTTATGGATAAATTATAGTCATATTGTAAATCTTCATGAAGTAAAAGGTTTTTTTTCTTTACATTTTCTAACTCCCGTTTATAAATATTGAGTAAAACAGTGTTGTTTTGAATGCTTGGTTTAAAGTCTCTTAGCTTTTTACAGAAATACAATAATAGGATGACTTCGGTTTCTATGAGTTTTGAATATCTAATATGCTTTTTAATAGATCTCAATATTTTACGGACACTCTTTTTAATAAAATAATAGGTTTTGGTGTTGATTAGTTCAAACTGTTCGTCTATCTCTTGTTTAACACTTGCGATAAATGTTTCTTCGTTTTCGGATTCAAATAACAAATACGTAAGTAACTCTTTGTTTTCTTTTTTGAATTTAGAAAGACGTAAACACAGTTTCATGATTTCATCATGTGATCGGTGAGAAAGTTCAGTTTTAATTTCTTTAACAGATACAGTCTTCATAAGGATTGTTTAGTAGTGCTGTTAAATATATTACCTTTTTTCTGATTGATGTGGTTTCCAAGAAAAATTAATGTTCCACCTATGATAATTGAAGCATCAAATAATTCATTATAGAAAACAATTCCTACTAGTATTATAATAGGAAGGCGTAAATAGTCTAAAGGAATCAAGCTGCTTATATCTTCTTTTTTTAATGCTTTTGCCATGCTAAAATGAGCTGCTATTCCAGATAAACCAACTAATAGCAACCAAAAATAATCGGAGTAACTAGGCCAGTTCCAATTTGAATAAGCGCAAGCAAAAGAAATTGGGAGTTGTGTTAGACACATGATAAATACTACGTCAGAGGCTGAGTTAGATTGAACTATTTTTTTTGTTGCGGTATGTGCAATTGCAAAGCAGATTGCAGAAAGCAGTACTACTATTGAATTATAACTAATAATTTCAATTCCGGGTTTTATAATTATTAAAATACCTATAAAGCCCAATAGAATGCTAATTATCTTTTTTGAGGTGATTTCTTCTTTTAAGAAGATACTTGCTAGTATTACAATCCAAATAGGCGTAGTGAATTCAATAGCGGTAACTTCTGCTAATGATAAATAAACTATTCCTACAACCCAACCGTATTGAGCAATTAGATGAAAAAGATTCCTAAATAAATGTTGTTTTGTGTTTGAAATACTTCCGATGATGGTTTTTTTTGGAAGTAGTATTAGTAATGTAATTAATCCAACAAGAGCTCTGAAAAAGATAATTTGAAAAGGACTGATGTTAGTGTTCACTTGTTTTACGCCAATAGCAACAAAACAAAATGCAAATACACTCAATAACATCCAGGTTTTAGAATTCATAATTATTTTCTTTGTGAATGTGGTTGATTGAATAGTTGTAATTAATAGTGTATAAGGTTGGTTATTAGATTTTGATACTTTGGAAGTTTAGTGCTTTTTCTTATTCAGATTATTTATTTCTTTTAATACTAAATTAGAATTATTTATTTTTTTTAAACAAAGTATTAGATCAAATGAGTTTTTTTTTTTCGTTCGGTTTTGTGGTTCAACGAAATTAAGTGAATTTTATTGATATACAAGAGCTCAATTGTATTAATAAGTTTGGTTAAAACGCTGAATTCAAATTTGAATTTTTACATTTGTTTTGTGCAGTATTATATAGATGTCATATTACCTATTCCTTTAGTAAAACTATTTACGTATAGTATAAATTACGAGGAAGCTAAATTTTTAAAAGAAGGAATGCGAGTGGCTGTTCCTTTCGGAAAAAGCAAGCTCTATACTGCTATTGTATACTCTGTACATCAAAATGCACCAGAAACCTACGAGGCTAAAGAAATACATCAAATATTAGATGAGCATTCCGTAGTAAATAGTTTTCAGTTGCAATTTTGGATATGGATTTCTGAATATTATATGTGCAGTCTGGGAGATGTCATGCGAGCATCTTTGCCAAGCTCTTTTCTGTTAGAGAGTGAAACCCTTATTTCAAAAACTCTTACAGAAATAGCAGATGATGTGCAGTTGACTGATGATGAGTTTGTAGTGTTGGAAGCTTTAGAGCGTCAGTCTTTATTAAAAGTCGCTGAGGTTGCAAGTTTGCTGAATAAAAAAAATGTTTTGAAGCCTATTAAAGGACTACTTTCAAGAGGTTTTATAAAATTACAGGAAGAAATATATGAGCAATACAAACCTAAATTAGTAAAGTATGTGCGGTTAGCTCCGGAGTATGATTCAAATGAAGGTTTACAGGGGTTGTTAGAAAAATTATCACGTGCGAAAAAGCAAAAAGATGCTGTGATGGCATATTTTTCTTTAAATTCCGGGACAGAAAAGCCTATAAAATCTAAGCTATTAGAAGAAAAGGCATCTGTGTCATCAGTAATATTAAAAGGATTGGTGGACAAAGGTATTTTGGAGTTTTACTACATTCAAACGGATAGAAATCAATTTAGCAATGACACGTCTTCTTCCAAAAGTCTAAATAGACATCAGATAAAGGCATTGGAGGAAGTAGATAAAGTGTTTTCTGAAGATAAAGTTTGTTTATTACGTGGGGTAACTGCTTCCGGGAAAACAGAAATATATGTAAAATTAATAGAGAAGGTTTTTAAAGAAGGAAAACAAGTGTTGTACTTGTTACCAGAAATAGCCTTGACAACTCAGTTAATAGTACGGCTAAAAGCGTACTTCGGAAATAAAATTGTAGTATATCATTCCAAATATTCGGTAAATGAACGTGTGGAAGCGTGGAATAAGGTGCTATTGAATAACAAGGAAGCGCAATTGGTAATCGGAGCACGTTCTTCCGTTTTGCTTCCTTTTTCAAATTTAGGCTTAATCGTTGTGGATGAGGAGCATGAACAATCGTTCAAGCAGTTCGATCCCGCTCCACGATATCATGCACGTGATGCTGCAATAGTATTAGCTAAGCTACAACAGGCTAATATTGTATTAGGGAGCGCTACACCAGCTATTGAGAGTTATTTTAACGCCAAAAGCAATAAGTATGGACTGGTAGAAATCCTGCATAGACATAATGATGTGCAGATGCCGGCAATTGAATTAGTAGATTTAAAAGACAAGTACAAGCGAAAGAAGATGAAAGGTCATTTTTCTGATAGGTTGTTAGAGGAGATTGATTTAGCGATAGAAAATGAAGAACAAGTAATTCTTTTTCAGAATAGAAGAGGGTTTTCTCCAATTGTAGAATGTGGTACTTGTGGAGAGTCTACGCAATGTCCAAGTTGTGATGTGAGTTTAACTTATCATCAATATAAAAAGCAATTGCGATGTCATTATTGCGGGTATCAAATGGCGATGCAATATGCATGTCTATCATGTGGTAGTAATGATTTAGATACTAAAGGTTTTGGTACTGAACAGTTAGAAAGGAATTGAATGCATTATATCCTGATTTGAAAATAGGTAGAATGGATTTGGATACTACTCGTGGGAAATACGGCTATCAGAAAATAATAACTGCTTTTGAGCAGCATGAAATTGATATTTTGGTTGGTACACAAATGCTAACAAAAGGATTGGATTTTAAAAACGTAAGCTTGGTTGGTGTAATGAGTGCAGATTCTATGCTAAACTTTCCAGACTTTAGAGCTCACGAACGTAGTTTTCAATTAATGTCACAAGTTGCGGGTAGGGCAGGAAGGTTTGAGAAAACAGGAAAGGTGATTATTCAAACCTATAATCCGTTTCACAATATATTACAGCAAGTTTCAACACATGATTATGTAAGTATGTATAAAGAGCAGTTGGAGCAGCGACATGTTTATAAGTACCCTCCTATTAATAAGTTGATTAAAATCACGTTCAAGCATAGGGATAAAAATAAAGTAGATTTCGGTGCGGATTGGTTTGCGAAATCATTACGATTGTCTTTTAGTAAAAATGTACTGGGTCCAGAATTCCCTTCAGTATCACGTGTTAGGAACGAATATATTAAGCATGTGCTATTAAAGGTGCCTAGCGGACAATCAGTATTAAGAACAAAGAAAGCCATTCTTAAGGTTAAGAGCAGCTTTATGTCTGTAAAAGATTTTAGGCCAATTAAGGTTATCTTAAATGTAGATAATTATTAGAGAGAAGTATCTATAATTTATAGTTAATCCCACTGGGGGCTATATGTTATCTAATGCTTCAATCAATATTTTCTTTTTATTTCTACTTAAAGGAAGATTTTCGTTATTGATTTCAACAAATTTACTATTGAATCGCTTAATTTTCTTTAAGTTAACAATGTATGATTTGTGAATTCTTAAAAAAGAATATTCTTCAACCTCTTTTTCGAAAGCTTTCATTGTAGAAAGAATTACGTAGCTTTCTTCAGAAGTTACTAATTTAATATAGTCACCTAAAGCTTCTATCCAAAGAATAGTATTGATGAATATTTTACGCTTTTTTAAATTACTTTTAATGAAAATGTATTCATTTTCACTTGCAGTATTTTCAAATTTTAATCTGTGGTACTCAAGTGCTTTTTCTACCCCTAAATTAAAGCGCTCTTGGGTAATGGGTTTTTGTAAATAATCAGTAGCATCATAATCAAATGCTTTAAAGGCATATTCTGTTTTTCCGGTAACAAAAATGATTTGTGGCTTGTTTTTTAAAACATCCAATAATTCAAATCCGTTTATAATTGGCATTTCAATATCTAGGAAAATTAAATCACATTCCGTGTCGTTTAATCCTTTTTTTGTGTCTACGGCACTACTGTATTCTGCAATCAATGTAAGTGCAGGGTGTTCCTTTACTAATTTGACGATTGACATCCTTTGTATTGAGGAGTCGTCAACAACTACACATCGTAAGTTCATTTATTGGATTTAGTTATGTTATTATTCTTTAAAAATAAAGTTAATTATCGCTATTGGTTTAGTTCGGTTATACAATTTTACTTAAAATATACAACTAAACCAAATGAAAGGAACTAAAATTAGGGTAAAAATTAGTCTAATTTGTTTTGAAGGTTCATTTAAAAAAAGTATTTTTGCACCCAATTTAGTACAAATTAAATAATTTAAATTATGAATCAATACGAAACTGTTTTCATCTTGAATCCCGTTTTATCTGAAACTCAGATAAAGGAGACAGTAAAGAAATACGAAGATTTTCTTGTTTCTAAAGG
>Ga0105359_10002122_pt1 | contig 16496 bp, 10 predicted proteins | sample GOMGulsemesocosm_6_FD_83659 | JGI IMG/M metagenome (GOLD analysis project Ga0105359, IMG submission 83659) | Methane-oxidizing microbial communities from mesocosms in the Gulf of Mexico - GOM8C Gulf of Mexico | ecosystem: Environmental > Aquatic > Marine > Cold seeps | place: Gulf of Mexico...
ACTTTTCTAAGCTGCCTGCGTGGCAGTGAATTAAATTTCTCCCCTTTATAACCTTCTGCACGATTTCTAAGCTGCCTGCGTGGCAGTGAATTGTACTTCTCTCCTTGATAAGCTCCTGCTGATTTTCTAAGCTGCCTGCGTGGCAGTGAATAGAATAAACAGGTAGGTCGCTTTTGACTTTCATTTCTAAGCTGCCTGCGTGGCAGTGAATCCATTATTGGCGGGTTTGGTGGCAAGGGTAAATTTCTAAGCTGCCTGCGTGGCAGTGAATGTATGCTAGAGCCTGAGCCGTTAGCGCCATCATTTCTAAGCTGCCTGCGTGGCAGTGAATTTCACTTGGCTGTTCTGTCCATGCTCCTGCTGTTTCTAAGCTGCCTGCGTGGCAGTGAATAAATAAAAGAAATATTAATGGTTGCTCATGGTTTTCTAAGCTGCCTGCGTGGCAGTGAATCCAAACAAATACATCCAATTGCTCTTATTAGTTTTCTAAGCTGCCTGCGTGGCAGTGAATTAAGACAGTAAAAGAACTCCGTGATCGCTTTTTTTCTAAGCTGCCTGCGTGGCAGTGAATCTATTCGTCAACGGCGGCTCAAATAATATAATTTTCTAAGCTGCCTGCGTGGCAGTGAATTATTGCAAGCTTATGGGCGTATCCGTGTATCATTTCTAAGCTGCCTGCGTGGCAGTGAATAACAGGTGTAGATCAAACTACTATATCTGGCTTTTCTAAGCTGCCTGCGTGGCAGTGAATGCTACAAGTGCAGCGGTAGCGGCTCGTTAAAATTTCTAAGCTGCCTGCGTGGCAGTGAATTATCTAATCCAACAGGGGAAGCTGACGCCCAATTTCTAAGCTGCCTGCGTGGCAGTGAATAACTAAAGGAGAGGGTTATTGAATAAGTTAACTTTCTAAGCTGCCTGCGTGGCAGTGAATTAATAGAGCATGTAGGTACTCTTACTATTGCATTTCTAAGCTGCCTGCGTGGCAGTGAATTATCTTGTAATTCTCTATACTCACACTGGTCATTTCTAAGCTGCCTGCGTGGCAGTGAATACTCACAGCGTACATTGCCTGCTGCGGCATTTTTTCTAAGCTGCCTGCGTGGCAGTGAATTAACAGGGGCTACAGCAAGCTATAATTATGATTTTCTAAGCTGCCTGCGTGGCAGTGAATATTGTGATATAAAAACTAAACTATCAGATGTTTTTCTAAGCTGCCTGCGTGGCAGTGAATTTATTGATGATGAAATAGGGAACTCCCCATTAGTTTCTAAGCTGCCTGCGTGGCAGTGAATTAGGGTGAAGTTTTGGCCTACCACCAACTTTCTTTCTAAGCTGCCTGCGTGGCAGTGAATGAATGTTTCGACAGCAAGCGATGCGCTTCAATTTTCTAAGCTGCCTGCGTGGCAGTGAATTAACATAAACAACAACAAAGCCCACTTTTTCATTTCTAAGCTGCCTGCGTGGCAGTGAATTTAACCGCCTTTGGTTCTGATCGCTCTTTTGCTTTCTAAGCTGCCTGCGTGGCAGTGAATGCCTTGGCTATGCTAGATAGAGGTATTAGTCATTTCTAAGCTGCCTGCGTGGCAGTGAATAAAATGACGTTGTATGCACTTTTCTTGAAGATTTTCTAAGCTGCCTGCGTGGCAGTGAATAGCAATAGTTACAGGGTCACCAACTGCGTCATTTTCTAAGCTGCCTGCGTGGCAGTGAATAGAGTTGAGTTATTTCAAATGCTATCAGGTCAATTTCTAAGCTGCCTGCGTGGCAGTGAATCTGTTGCCATTGAATCAGCCAAGGCAACCAATTTTCTAAGCTGCCTGCGTGGCAGTGAATTAGTTGTTGATCTTGTCTGCGTAATGGTTCACTTTCTAAGCTGCCTGCGTGGCAGTGAATCATATTGAGGCTGTTCAACTACAACAACTGGCTTTCTAAGCTGCCTGCGTGGCAGTGAATATAACTATGCCTTTGAACATGCTCAGTGTAGTTTTCTAAGCTGCCTGCGTGGCAGTGAATTAGCGCATTGCTTGTAATCGCGTAAATACTCGTTTCTAAGCTGCCTGCGTGGCAGTGAATAGTAATGAAGTTACCGGTGATACTTCCCTTTTTTTCTAAGCTGCCTGCGTGGCAGTGAATTACCGTTAATCTTACTCACAGTGTCGCCTCTTTTTCTAAGCTGCCTGCGTGGCAGTGAATGTGGCGAGATAGTCATAACACAAGCGTCAGGTTTTCTAAGCTGCCTGCGTGGCAGTGAATTACCTGTTGCTGATGCTGTGTATATTTTCTCTTTTCTAAGCTGCCTGCGTGGCAGTGAATCTTACTCTCTGATGTTTTGAAGAGTTGGTAAGTTTCTAAGCTGCCTGCGTGGCAGTGAATAATTAAATATAATCTTGAAGACTCGCCAGAATTTTCTAAGCTGCCTGCGTGGCAGTGAATGAATGCCTAATACTTTTGAAGGTGGTTCTATTTTTCTAAGCTGCCTGCGTGGCAGTGAATGATGATAATCGTTCTGATTTAGAATTACTTGATTTCTAAGCTGCCTGCGTGGCAGTGAATGTTGGTGGTGCTATTTTTGCTTTTTGCTTCTTTTTCTAAGCTGCCTGCGTGGCAGTGAATAAAAGTGGGATCAAAAGGAAGTTATGATTGTTTTTCTAAGCTGCCTGCGTGGCAGTGAATCACCGCTAGTGTCCCAACTAACAACCTCGATATTTCTAAGCTGCCTGCGTGGCAGTGAATATCTTCTTTATTCCTTGTTTATGTGATTGATTTTTCTAAGCTGCCTGCGTGGCAGTGAATCAGCGTTTCGACCAAATGCCGCACCTACTGCTTTTCTAAGCTGCCTGCGTGGCAGTGAATCACTGCTATTGTTTCTATCGTGATGTCTACAATTTCTAAGCTGCCTACGTGGCAGTGAATCTGAGAATTGCTTGTTGAATGTTCTTGATATTTTTCTAAGCTGCCTGCGTGGCAGTGAATTTCTGAAACCTCGCGCTGCCGCGTACCCTTATTTTCTAAGCTGCCTGCGTGGCAGTGAATTTAAAGGACTTGACGCACTACTAGCGCTTAAATTTCTAAGCTGCCTGCGTGGCAGTGAATACAAATCGCACTGAAGAAATGCGCGTGAAATTTTTCTAAGCTGCCTGCGTGGCAGTGAATTTCATACATATTGAGAACTTGCCGTTTTGACATTTCTAAGCTGCCTGCGTGGCAGTGAATGTACGTGGCCAGTTTTCAAAGGTGCCGCCATTTTTCTAAGCTGCCTGCGTGGCAGTGAATTCTATGTTACTTTCTTTGCTGCAATCGCAGTATTTCTAAGCTGCCTGCGTGGCAGTGAATTTATCATCAAAGGCGATGCCACGATTCTCCAATTTCTAAGCTGCCTGCGTGGCAGTGAATAAAAGGTAAAACAAGTATCATCAAAAGATAATTTTCTAAGCTGCCTGCGTGGCAGTGAATTACGATAATGTTTATAAGCGGCTTTGATTTCTTTTCTAAGCTGCCTGCGTGGCAGTGAATAAGTAACTATACAAGGTAGTGTAAATATAACGTTTCTAAGCTGCCTGCGTGGCAGTGAATGATGACTTTAACGGTATAGTCGATGAGGTCAGTTTCTAAGCTGCCTGCGTGGCAGTGAATTAGATGCACCATCATATAATGTTTCTTCTAGTTTTCTAAGCTGCCTGCGTGGCAGTGAATTAGTCGTAGGTGGTTCGGATTGTTAGATTACTTTTCTAAGCTGCCTGCGTGGCAGTGAATAGAGGACAGGCATAATTTTACTGAAGACTCGGTTTCTAAGCTGCCTGCGTGGCAGTGAATAAAAGGAGCTTGTGTAGCGTCTATAGCTGCAATTTCTAAGCTGCCTGCGTGGCAGTGAATTTGTAGCGCTTATTACGCGCGAAGTAAAGCAATTTCTAAGCTGCCTGCGTGGCAGTGAATACTTGATCACGCAATTAAAACAAACGGATCAATTTCTAAGCTGCCTGCGTGGCAGTGAATTATCGGCCGCGATTGCTCTATATTATCTATACTTTCTAAGCTGCCTGCGTGGCAGTGAATTGTTCTAAATATTCTTTTTTAATCTTATCGCATTTCTAAGCTGCCTGCGTGGCAGTGAATATCACATGATCAAGCACTGGGAAGGTGATCTTTTTCTAAGCTGCCTGCGTGGCAGTGAATAGAGCATAACAACATAAAAATAAGTTACAACAAGCGATTAGGGTAAAATATCCTTTTTACCCTTTATTTTATCGTTTATTATAACTTATTGTTTTACTTTCTAATTTTTAAAGAACAAAAATAAAGGTTTAAAACTGGGGAATACTTACCAGCTTTCCTTCACTGCTATTATTTTCACTCAAACCGTAACAGTTAAATACGCCTGTTTGTTGCTCAGCAACATCTACTTTTTTGATAAACAATGGAAATTTACTATTACTACTTACATTGCGTTGTTTAGTTTCTTGGCTTTCTAACCAAATAAAAGGCAACTTAGTTTCTGCTCTGTCAGTTTTAGGCTTACTTTTTTCAAGCTCCAACAAGCAAATATCTAATGGCTGCCCTGACTTTTCAGACCAACGTTTTGCCTTATTCTGCATATCCTTTTCTATTCTTTCTTCGCCTTTAACGTGCTGCCTTACAAAACATACTTGAGTCACTTTTTCAGGTACGGGTTTAATCGACTTAATATGTACGTAATCCTCAAGACGATTTAGCCAGCGGTTAATATTTAACGTTGTTAGTTGTGATTCATCTGCAGCCAACAACCTTAACTTATTCCCTAACGGAAAGGCATGCTCTCCATAAAGCGGAAAGGCAACGGCGATTGCTGATTCGTTGTCCCCTACCTTATTATCAACTAAGGCAATATGCACTTGTTGGTAAACCTTTTGCCAGATAAAACCAAGAGTAATGTCGGCTTCAGGCAGTAAGGTTATGTCGAGGTAATAGTTCATGATTATTCCTTATTCACCAAATACACCGCCGCGAATTAACATGGCCATAATATAATGCTGCTGCTCAAGTTCAGGCTCTTTGCCTTTTAACATCCAACCATCAAGTAGCTTATAAAAATCCATGCTCTGTTTTGGCTGACGATAAGCTGCGCCACGATTTGTAACAGATCCATATGGTTCTACGGCTATTGGGCCAATTTCATCTGCTTCAGAATGCCATGTATCTATGGTACGCAGAGCGTTACCAATTTTTTGTGAGTGCATTGCTGCTTGGCCATCTAATTGATATAAAAACTTACTCTTATCGCCCTTACCGCCGCCCATCACCAGTTCTTGTGATGGATAAACTGCTTGCCCTTGCCCTAACTGACTGTAAGCTTCAACTTTAATCAGGGCATGAGCTTCGGTAAGACCTAGCTGAATAATTTGTGCTAACTCATTTACCTGTTGGTTTTCTTGAAAATCGCGAAGGCTAAGTTCATAACTATTAAAGGTAAATTGCTTTCTATTTGCTTTATTGCCCGTAGTAACAACCACTTTAACCGCTTCAGCGCCTACACGGTTGCGCCACAAAAAACGGCCATTAGCAATGTTGTGCGCATAACGCTTGGCTAATTCTTTAAATTCTGTTGAAATTTGGTATTGCTTTACTTTTTCAGCTAATGCACTTTGATAAGCGGGGTCGTTACAAGTAGAAGGCACATGTAAGTTGCTTAAAATACGTAAGGTAAATACTAATTTTAGCGTATCTGCACTATGAGGTAATGCAGCAACATCAACAGTTTGTAAATTGGCTTTTGATACTTCTGCATCCAGTTTCGCCGGGTCATTTGCCATTGCGGCTTTTAGCCTATTTGAAATGGTGCCACGTACTGCTTTTTCGCCAACTAAAATAGGTTTCCAGGTATTTTCATCAACATTCCCTGTGAACATCAGGGCATCAGATGGGATCAATTTTGCTTCAAAAGCCAATACTGAAGGGGTTTTAAGTTTTACGTCTGCCATGGTTAAATCTCCGTTTATTATAAAAAGTCAGGGTCAAATACAGTGTCACTAGTTTGGACTTCTGCATCTGGTTCTAAAATCGTTGTTGTATTTGATGCTGTTTTGGCAATATACCAAGGGTACTGATCGGTATAGCGCCAAACACCGTTATTAATCTCTTTTAGTCGATGAACGCTTTGCCACTCACCAACGCTATACGCGGTTTCTGCAAATGCGACAGGTACATTTTTATCGCGCACATTATCGACTTCACCGGCTGAGTACAGTTCTGAAATAGCGAAATAACCTGCCGCTATGGGAACTAAATAGCCCGCATTAGGTTTTGCAAAATACTCCCAAGTGGCTTTTATTTTTGTGCTTTCTTCGTTTTCTTGCGTCGACTCTACTTGCTCACTTTCGCTGTCTTTATTTTCAAGTGCTGTGGCTTGGAATTTTAATTTGGCAAAATCACACCACGCATCAAACAAGCTCGTACTTTGTTGCTTAGCTTGTAGCGCAGTAAAATGCGTTTCGAGGTAGTCACTTTTATCGAGCAATACAAAGCCCGGCATTAAGCGGCGCAGCGCTTTTTGTTGTGACTGCTCGTCATTTAACAGCTCACACGATTCAAAATTAATTATCTGTCCACCAGCTAGGCGCATGGTAGGAATTGAATTAATTAGTTCTGCTCGTAATAACTGTTGTGTTGTTAGATCGCCTGCAACTAAACCCTCCACTTCAATCAATAAAGAGATTTGCATATTCATGCGACCTTCTTCATTAATGGGGGCAGTATTACCTTGTTGTGTAAGTGGGTTACGCGTTAAAGCGAACACGTAATCTCCCCATCCTTTAGGCTGACGCACATGGACATTATTTTTATGACTGATCACGGCTACACCACCCAACTTTATTTGAAGGTTGTCAGGTAATTTTCGCGATAGTGCATGAGTAAAACCTAAAAAATTAGTAATGGCAGGAAAACCATAAGTTAATCCTGCAATCGCGTTAGCATTTTGTACGTTAAGTTTTTTAAGTAGAATATATTGCTGCATATTATTGTTCTCCCAACTTTGGCGTATGGCGCTCAAAGGCTTTTAACTCGTGTAAACACAGTTTTTTGAAGTATTGTTGTTCAACATCGCCCAACAAATAGTGCTGTTTATTTTCAAGTTTTCGCAACAGCCAAAGTGAAAAGTCGTTCGCAACAACCTCTAGCCAAACACTCTTTTCGCGATCAGTTTGAAAAGCCGAGTTTGGATTATTTACATCTAACCAAAGCGCGTGCTCACGCTTCATTTGGCATTCATCATCACTTGCCCAACCCGCGTGTTCGGTTAAGCTTTGAATTTGCACTGCATGATTAAATAAGCTGTCGAGTAAGGGCTGAACAAAGCCATAATCACGTTTATAACGCGTTTTAAAGTTTCTATCTTGCTCAGTAAGCCCGGTTAAAAAGGCTTTAAACTCACGAATAAGCTTTGACGTTTTAAAACCAAATTCACGATTGAATATCGATGCACTGGTTAACGGTGGTTTACTCTGTGCTTGGTAGGTTGGCGGCGCGCAATTGAGTAAAAAACTTTGACCATAACGCTCGCTATTTAACTGTGAAATATTCTGTGGTTTAGAACCACCAAAATTTTGTACTGCAGTGGCTGGAAAGCTCTCATCTAAAGCTTGATGGAAATTCCCTTTTTTTCGCGTTTCTCGTATATCTTTAGACTCGCCAAAACGCGTTTTAGTAACCTGTTTATGTAACTCATGAGCAAGTGACGATGAAAACAGCGGGCACAATAGATGATACTTTTCATCCCCATCTAAATTAACAGGATAATAAAGCTGTTTTGTCAGGGTGTGCCCTGAGCGCTTCTCATCACCTAACGCTTTTTCAAAGCCTGATTGCCACTCGCCAAGTAGCGTTACGTTATCGGTAAAGGCCTTTAACGCATCGACATGCTTGTTTTGTAACTGATCAATTAAACTTTCGCCGTTAACGGTTATTTTTAGCAATGAAGCAACATCAAACACAGCTGAGTTTCCTGCAAAATCTAACTGTTTATTTTTTAAGGATGATGTCACCAAATATAAGTTACTTAGCTCATCAGAACTGGCTAGGATACTGCTCGCTTTAGAATCTCCATGTGTATACTTAGGTGCATGAGTAGCTAAACTTATTTGCTTTGCTCTTCGAGCTGCATCAGTTAACCAACTAACGACATTAAATTTATCTTCAATGGGCGCTGCTGCTTCATGGTATTGCGACTTAGCCATACTTATTTCAGTGGCGTCGTCACTTTTTTCTAGCACCTTATCGAGAGCTTTTTGTAGCGGCTCTAATTTAGTTTGTTTGCGTTGCTCGATATAATCGGCAATCGCCTCACTTAAGGTCAATTCCATTAGTTTTCCTTATTTTTTGGTTGCTCATAAACACCTAATTGCGGGTGCCATGACCATGTGATTAGTTGCTCTTCTTTTTCTGCTCTTAAATTTATTTCGCCTAATTGCTGACTGGCTTTTTGTTGGTTGCAATTGAGTGCTTCTGCAAAGTGTTGATAAATATCTGTTGGAGACTCTTCAAACCACCAATAACAGCCCTGTGCTAACGCAATGTTTTCATTATTAAAACGACTATTTTTTGGTGTGTAGCTATAGGGTTTTTGCGTAGTATCTAACTGACTCCATGTGAGTTGGTCATCTTCATTAATGCGTAAGATAAATGCTTCTTGCATCTGAGATTGTCGAAATTCAGTTTGGCGAATAAATTCCGCATTCCAACTAGCATGTGTCGCTGTGGTTTCATTCCACCAGATATCTGCTTCTTTATAATTTCGATAGAACTCTTTGTGATATTTTTTACCGTCCATCGCTTCTAAATGAAAGCGCAGCGAACGATGCTCCTGCACCATAAACTGTTTAGTCGCATTTGCAGGCCCATACTTCTCTAGTACCTCAAAATCACCTAAAGTGAATTTAGGCTCAATGATCCGAGATATCGCTGAAATATGGATTAGCTCGTTTGTGACTAATTCATTTAGTTCGTGCTCTGCTAATGGCAGTGCTTTACTTTCAAATCCCGGTTTGCAATAAGCTGGCGTTTCATTTCTTAAGGCTCGGATATTTTTATTCAATATCCGAAGGTTACTGGTTTTTGGTACTTGCTGGCGGTGCCTCTGTACTCGCCCCGCTAACTGAATAATGGAACGCATCGAGCTAGGCTCGGCAATCGCCCAGTCATAATCATGATCACGCCCAACTTCAACGACGGATGTACCGAGCACAACAAAAGTATGATTGTTAACCGAGCTATTTTGTATAGCTTGTCGTATTTCTGGCTGTTGCCATAATTGCTGTTCATCGTGGCGATTGAGTGCTTTATCTAATCGGCTTTCTTTAAATGAACGTAATGCCAAAGGAAACTGCGAATGATATATACAAAAATGAATATGATGATCTGCTTGTGGCTTCATATTCATTAAGCATTTAGCCACTTCGACCATCGGGTTAATATTGGCCATACGTACCACACCCAATGAGATTTTTTTTTCTGACGAGTGCGTTACATGATGACTACTATGAAGTTGATGTATGTGTTCATAAATAGTGTGAGCGGTACTTAAGAACTCACTAGGAACAGGTTGGTTGCTTGCGCTCTCTATAGCTAAATGCTCAATATTAATGATTTCACCTTTACGTAATATATCTTGCTCACTGGTTAGTTGTTTCACACGCTTATCAACAAATGCTTTGTGGGTTACGATGAAACTTTCTTTATTTGCTATTTCGATAGTTTGGCTTTTAAATTCGTCAAACCATGCGCACCAAATAGGCTGTGCTTTATCTTTTAAAAAGTGAGCTTGGTTAAAGTGCTGTCGCCCTGATTGATAAGCATCAAATAACGCTTTGATTAATGAAGGCGGTAACGTGGCTGAAGAAAGTAGCACCCGTGAACCAAGCATTCCAGCCCAATTTACTAAGCGGCATAATGCAGGTAAATCTTCTAAACCAAAGTCATCGGGTTCATCCAGTACTAAATCTGATGTGAGTAAACGTAACATCGGTGCTATTTGTTTCCCGCCACGCTTGCTCTCTGTTGCAGGCATTAGGTGATCTATGGTGCTCACTAATACAGGCGCACTAATTAGCTGTTCTAGCTTAGGGCTAGCGCTAAGCCAATGCTTTAAACGACCATCGTATATTTGACCTTCATAACTTACAAATAGCTGATCAAATAACTCATCTGCAGATTCACTTCCAGAGTTTATTTTTTCAGGTTCTTTATTGAGTTGGTGCAGTGTTTTGACCGCTTGAGAGCCGATTAATACTGCTAACTCGTCATCACCAAGTTTCAATAAATCACGATAAGCATCCCCTGTTTGCAAGGTAAGAGTACGTAAGCCGAGTGCAACTGAAAATCGACAACCTTCTTTTTCATCTGACAAACCATACATAACGCGTGCATTAGCAATTGTTTTTCCGCAGCCCGTTGAAGCCATATTTACACCAAAGAACCCCTGTTTTCCAGTCGCTTTAGAAATTGCCTTTGCATGTGAAAACGCCCGATCCTGCCAACGATATTTATCATGCTCTGCATTTTTACTAAATAACTTATGTTGTGCTATTGCGGGCAGCGTATATTTTAGCGCAGGTAGATTTTGTGCAAAGCGCTGTGCATTAACAGCAACACCAATATTATGTTCATCAAGCTGTTGCTTGGGCTTATGACTTGTTTGCTTGACGTTTTGTCTGTCCGTATTGGCTATTGCTTTGTATTGTTTGTCTCGCCATACTGTTTTTGACTTTTCAAGAGGTAAAGAAGAATAGTAGTGATCGGCAAGCATTAGCGACAATCTCGCCATATGGCCAACAAAACTTTGTTCAAACCAGTTTATTTCACCCGTAAACAATAAAGGCGTATTTAAAGCCCGCTTTGCTAAACGATTCGCTTTATGCTGCCAAGGCTTACTGACAAAGGGTGTTCCTTGGGTAAAAAGCCAGTTTTGTGAAATGGTTTTGGCACTGTATTTATCAAGGTCAATAGCATTAGCTGAATTCCAGTGACAATCAAAACAATGAGACAGCCACTTATCAATATCTTTAATTTGGACAGCATCACCATTAGCCATAGGTAGTCGATGATGCGATACAATCAACCAGCCAACTAACTTTGCAAAAGGAGCAAGATTTTCAAATGCGCGTTGATTGCCTTCTCCATCAACAAACAGCTGTCCGAGCACGCATTTTTCTACATCAACACCTTGATCATGTTCAAAAATACTAGCTAATTGATTTAACCATTCGTGATCTGTTTTACCTTTTGTGAACGCCTCAAATAAACGCAGTGATACCCATTCATGGCGATAAGGTTCACCTTTTGATTCAGTTAAACCCTTTAATTTTTGTTGAAATAAATCATTAGCTTTACCAAAGTCATGAAATAACCCTGCAATACTTGATGCCAAAACCACTATTTCATTCAAATACCAGCCTTGCTCCCATTCTTTATGATCTAAGTTAAGTGAGGTTCTATTCACTGCCACTATGCCTTGTTCATTAAATTTTGATTTATTCCCAACGACCCATAAAAACTGACTGCGTGAGCGGCTTCTGATCCAATGGCAACTGACAGCTGTGCTTCGGCTTGCCATTTTACGCAACATCTTTTTAACGGTTAATAAACCATCTTCAGTAATGAGGGTTTGCCACGTGTTGTCGCCAATGCGGTTAGCAAAGGCATCGAGCACGCGGCGTGTTTTTTTCAGGGCGTTTTTCTCGCATTGGCTTACAAAGGTCACCATCATATTGATGTACCCTGCTCATTGTTGTCATCTTGAAACTCAGCTAGGGCTATTTCTTTCACTGTATCAAACATGAAATCGAGCGTTTTATTATCAGTAAACGCTTGTAACACTTGCTGGCGAAACTCTTGTTCTGTGGCGTTTTCTGCTGCACAAATAAATGCCCAAGGCAGTACAATGGCGTCTTTAATTAGGTCGGCAACATCAAACACTAATGCGCCTCTTCTAGTTTTTCCGTGCATTACCGCAAAACCGTGCGGAATACCTAATACCCACAAGCAACTTGCCGCTAAACCATAGGCTAAGTAATTGCCGTGATTTAAAAAATCGTTGGCTAAGTCTGTTGAGGCATGTTGGCGTTTGAAACCTTCCGTGTTGGTGGCATTGGCAGCAAACTTATAAAGCGCTTTGGTAAGTTGAGCTTCAGTTAGTAACAATTCACTTTGTTTGGTAGCGTTTTCTGTGCGTTGGTTAAAGGTATTAAGTGCTCTTTCTAAATCCGTAAGATTAAAACCATTTTGCTTTAGGTCTTTATCTTTTTGCCAAATTTTAGTGAGGTAGTCAATACGCGCAGTTTGGATCATTTTCGCCGCGGTTAAACGTTTTTCATCATAAAACCAAAAGCGCATCCAGCCTTGTAGGTATTCCGTTGGGCGGTATTCACTTTGTGGCGTGAACCACTCTATAGGTTGTTCAACGTCATTTGCCATATAAAGTGGTGTGCCGCCGCCGCCACTAAAACCGACTAATACTCCCGCCTGCGCTAACATACGCATAGCAGCTTGGGTAATTGATGTACCATTACCCAGTAGTAAAACGGTGGTATTGGCAATGGGAATGTTATAATACTGATTCTCGTTTTTTGCTTCAGTTAGGTATAATACTCGACCGTCTTTTTGCATGACTCGGCAATATGCAAGGTAAAACATATTGGCTCGTTTAGAGTGCAATATACTTTTTAAATCTGACGATTTGATGTTGTCCATATTACCTCTACACTTTGTATATGCCGTTATATTTTTTATTAACTTAAATTCAACTGCGTAATGTTCCGCATAATAAGTAGCTTAAGCACCGAGCTCAACGCTGTATTTAAAAACAGGTAAACAAACTAACTAGGTTGAGGCAAATAAGGGGTGATACGCTTTCTACATGCTTGCGTTAATACTATCTGTTGTTCTTCAGGGCTATTTTTATGGTTGTCTATATGTAAACGTCGTAGTAAGTAGTTAACCAAGGCCGCACGTACGGGTATTGTTTTTTTACCATCTGTCATTTGGAAGTCTTTCTCTATCACACGTTTTTGTGCAGCGCTAAACCGTGCGTCAGCTTCTATCACGACATTAACCATGGTTTGCCAATTTATATCTTGTTCTGCCGTATGGGTGGCTTTACCTTCAAATTCTGCTTCGCCATTAAACCTTGATAAGGTAAAGTCTCTAAATTGACCATTTTTGTTACAATAGGCCCTTACATGCCAACGCAATCCGTCAAATATTAAGGCATGCGGTTGAATTATACGGTCAAGATAATTTGGGCTTGAAAGTGAAATATAGCCAATATCTATTGATCTTTTTTCTCGTATTGCTCGTAAAATGGGTCTTATTTGTATTGGATTAAGGTTACGTAAAGGAGCCTCCACTTCATAAGTACAAACCGCTACTTGTGTTAATGGGTTATTGGCAGAAGATGATATTGAAGATAAATAATTTGAAAAATTATGTAACTGGGTATTATGTTCGAAAGCGTGATTAAACTCGGCTGTGGCAATAAAAGCTTTAGAAGATTGGTTATAGTGTAAGTAGTTAGGATATTTAGCACGATACTGTTTAAGAATAGCGCTTGCTGCCTGGCGCGTGAGTATAAATTTTGTGGCTATATGGCTAGCATTTATTTGCCCTTCCCAACCGAGCATGTCTTCTATAAATGAAAATCTAACCGTATTTTCTTTTGTCATCCATATTCCTAAACAATAATATCCTTTCAAACATACTGACATCAACATCAATAGAAAACAATTGATTTATATCAGAAAAACCTCTTATACAATGAAATATCTGAATCAATAAACTGACCATATAAGTTAGCTATGATTGATTTTAACGACTAATTACAAGATACTGATCTTGACTCCCACGATAATGATACCAAGAGGCTTAAATCTCTTTTACCCCCCCATATGCCTCAAAATATAATTTCCAAAAAGATTGATACACTGACTAGTTTTAATGCCATAAATTAACCATTGGGGATACTAAAATATTATTCGATAAACAAGGCGATTACGGTTAAATGGAAAACATAATCACTTAAAACCTAATATTAATTAAATTTAAAAACAATATTACCTAGCTTTATTCACTGCGACTTGTATATATTAATTAAAACGGACTTTGTGGTTTAGCAATGGAATTTTCAACAGAATTATTATTTATCTCACTTATTTTAATTCCTATGTCGATATGTATCGGTATTATGTATTTACTTAAATCAATCAACGAAAATCGGCGTGCCTTTCCTTTTGACATTGCCTCCACCGCTCGCACTCCTGGACATTCATTAATCAGCCAAATTATTAATGCTACATGGAACGTTGCTTACAATGCGATGTTTATTTTCTTTTCTTTTATGCTGCCTTTCTCTATTACTGGTTTTAATTTTTATGCGGGTAATCCAATCGCATCCCTACCGACAACGATATTCATAGCTGGCTGTATATTTATATTCTTTGGCATAAAATTTTTTAAAGAATTCACCAAACTAAAACAACTTAGAGTTGGCCTCGAAGCCGAATGGGCTGTGGGTATAAAACTTAATGAGTTACAGCAATTAGGTTATAAAGTATTTCATGATGTTCAGGCCAATAATTTTAACATTGACCACTTAGTTGTGGGTGCCAACGGTGTTTATGCCGTAGAAACCAAAGGACGTCGTAAACCTTTAATAAAGGCTAAAAATAAAACAAGAGATAAACAATACAATGTTTTAGTAAAAGGAACATTACTTGAATTTCCAACATGGCGAGATTCAAAATCAGTTGAACAAGCGATAAGACAAGCGAAATGGGTATCTAACTGGTTAACAAAATCTACAGGGCAAGAGGTTCATGCATCTGCGATTTTAATTATTCCTGGTTGGTTCATTGAACGTAAAGAAAAACCGGTTATTCCTGTGTTACCTCACAATAACTTAGAAAAAACATTTCCTAAATTATTAGGGAGTCAATTGGACAGTGTCACTATCGAACGTATATGTTATCAGATTGAACAACGTGTTAAGCGCGGTAATGATTCACTTTAAAGGTTTTTAGTTTGGCATTCTCTGATTAAATATTAATAAGGTATCCTTGCCTGATAGTCTGAGTAGTCATGTAAACACACAACAATTTATAACTATTGAGAGGCCTAAAACAGTTCGAAAGACACTTTTTTAGATTTACAACGTAGCTCTTTCTATGTAATTAGTGTTTATGGCCATTCACATAAAAGGGCGAGTAAGTGAATGCATTTTGGTATTTCACCGTGCTCCTTTATCGCTTATTTGGGACGTTTTTCTTGTTTGATCCAATCCATGCTTTACCGTCGTTTGATAACGTAAAGTGAAGACTTAATGAAATTCAGGTTTTATCGTTCGATTTTTATTGGCTTTAAAATCAATATTTGCTTGTTATCTACGTCTGGTGTGATGAGTCCAAAATTTTTATCATCGTTCCATGCTCTTAGCTTTCCTTTAACACGAATATTAGTAATTTCGTTTTTAAATCTTTTTTTGCGATTTATATATATTGCCTGTATATCAAAAAACTATCATTTTCGATTTTTATCGCTGACATAATATTTTTATTTTCTTTGCTGACATTTAGAATAATCATAACTTCTTTTTAATAGTTATCTCCTTCGATTTTACACTTTTCGAAGATATTTATCGTAAAGCCTATAGATTAATTTCGGAAAATAAAAAAAACAGTCAATGAGGAAATAACGTTTAGCTTTAGGCTCATCTATAAAAATCATAGGCCTACGTATTTTTGCTATATAAGTAGAGCCATCTTCCTTTCGTGTTTCAATAGACATAAAACCAGAAAGCTTATTAGTATCATCTCGTTCATATTGACACTTCTCCTGATTTTTTAAGAAAGCAGGTCGTGGTAAATAAGACATAATTAAAGTCTCCTATTCCTTTGGAATATCTTACCTATATCCCGTTAAAAACACTCAATATTACTTAATCAACCATCACAGGATGTTCATCCGGTATTCTAGTAGCTAAATTATTATCAATGGCTTTATTGGTTTGATTACTTAGTTGCCAACCAATACCAATACACAAAATATGATTTTTTCCTTCATAATATCCACCACCAAAAAATGGCATTCGTTTTTTGTCTTTCTGCCAATATTAATTCCACTTCGGTTAATACGGGCAAAGGGCACTCTTTCTTGAAAAACGTAAATAATGCTTGAAGCCATTTACACATAGAAATTTCCTTATATGGATAACCCAATAATACTTCATTTATTACAGCGTAAAAAGACCTCTATTTAACGACAACCAACTTACAATTTTTAAGTGATGACGTGTGCATTGTTCACGCACAAATAAGAGTGTCGTACAAATAAACCGTCCCATTAAAAGCATTATAAACAATAGACTACAAACAAAAGAGAATTAAATTTGGTGCACAGCTATCAAATAAAAAAACAGATTTTAAATGTGCATCTGCGTACATACTAATTTAAAAACTGTTCAAATTAAATGGTGGCCC
>Ga0105359_10002124_pt1 | contig 16489 bp, 7 predicted proteins | sample GOMGulsemesocosm_6_FD_83659 | JGI IMG/M metagenome (GOLD analysis project Ga0105359, IMG submission 83659) | Methane-oxidizing microbial communities from mesocosms in the Gulf of Mexico - GOM8C Gulf of Mexico | ecosystem: Environmental > Aquatic > Marine > Cold seeps | place: Gulf of Mexico...
ACCACCATCACGCAGGTTGTCACACAGTTTCCACAGCTTGGCTACTAAATCATTATTGTTCATCTTTATTTCTCATTTAATTTGCTAAAAATAGCAATAAGTCGCTGACAATACGCCAACGACTCATCTAAAAATATGGTGGGTATTATAGTGGTTTACGCGGGTTGATCCCAGATATAATCACTGAATTGGCTGAGTATAGTATCGAACTCATCACCAAAGGTTTTCGTAAGCTTGGGTTTGCCACCGCGACGTTTGTAATTACCGGTTTTAAAGGTATCGTCATCCAATACCACACTGTCTTTTAAACTGCTTGCTAAACGATCAAGCCAGGTTAATTGCTCTGCAGACCACATGTTATCAGTACCTTCTGGACGCTGCGCGACAATACGTGTTAACGCATTATCAACACGGGTTTCGAACGGCATTAGCGCATCACCAATCGCAGCGCGGCGAATATGACCAATTAAACGTGCTGCAACATCTTGGTTTTTAGTTTCTTTCCATGCAGTACGTAATGACGATTCCTCAAAATTGGCGCGGTCGAACCATTCTTGTAACTCTATTAACGACTTACGGGTTAAATCGCGCGGTTTGGTGATAACTGTTTGCAGCGCAGCATGAGCGTTATCCCCTTGTTTAACTAGTTGGTCAAAGGCTTCTAAGAAATCTTCAGCATTATCATAATCACCATACTCGCGCGTTACACTAATCACTGTATCTGGAATATCAGTAAAAATAGGCGCTTGACGTAAGTCATTAATCGCGACTTTAAGCGTTTCAACACGACTCACAAAATCTAAACCTAGCGCGTTAGCCTTAGTCAGAATCTCAGCTGTTTGACGAGGACCTTTGTCTTTAATCGTTTTCGCAAAGTTATTAAAATCACAACCCGCAATATCAGCACAGATATCATCAAAACGTTTAATAGTTTTATCAATTTCAGGCGATTTATCACGGTTAAATTCCGCATGACTAATAATACGCTGGAGCTTGCTCACCAATTGCTCATGACTGTGTTCTGCAAAGCTGCGTCCATCAGCTTCAATGACTTTATAGGTTTCAGAATCGGTAATTTCATTAACCAGTGTATTCAAATCAACACTCGGGCGCACCACAACCGGACGCATAGTATCAACCGATTCTAAGGTATCGTATAAATCAACCGCATCATAAATTTTAAAAGCCACCTTGCCCACTTCTGGACACAAACGGGTTGCTCGGCCTTTCATTTGCTCGTACAAGATCCGGCTTTTTACTTTACGTAAAAATACAATGTTACAAATGCTCGGTATATCAATACCCGTAGAAAGCAGATCAACCGTCACGACAATGTTAGGTAAACGCTCTTTTTTAAACCTTGTGATCATACTTTGTACTTTGTCTGGGTCTTTGTCTGAATCACCGGTGATCTTTAAAATTGCATTGTATTCTAACGCCGGATATTTAGCCGAAAAAGCGCTACGCAGTTGTTCCACTATCGTGTCGGCATGGTCGTTGTTCACGCAGAATATCAATGTTTTTTGTGGGCTTGTCGGATCCAATTCTTTAGCAAGCTGACCGCAAATTGCTTTGTTGTAATTGGGTGCTACAACTTTGCGATTAAAATCAGCAACCTCGAAGTCTTGCTCATCTTCAAGCGTATCATCAACCAATTCACCTTGATTGCTCAAGCGCTCAACTTGCTCGCCCTTGGACATGTAAATACCGTCTTGAGATTTTTGTGTCGTGATCTTAATCGGCGGTTCTTGGTCAACTAAAAAACCATCAATCACTGCTTTTCGGTAACTATAACGGTAAACAGGCAAATTAAATATGTCAGTGGTATGCAACGCAGGAGTTGCGGTTAAGGCAACTTTCACTGCATCAAAGTGATCGATAATACGACGGTAAGAAGATACATAATCAAGTGAGTTACGGAATGTTTCTTCACCTTCAGTTTGCTCTTTATCGAGAATATAACCACGGTGCGCTTCATCAACAATGATGCAATCATAACGACCAACTGGCATGACATCGTCACTTTGTAGCGTACGCTTAACCAACGATTGTACTGTAGCAACATGAATTTTTGTCGTATCTTCAGGAAACTTATCCGTTAAGCCTTTGACGTTAAAAATTGAATTAAAGGTATCACCATTAATACGCGTATCTTCAAAAGAATCTAGTGCTTGCTTTCCTAATGAACGGCGATCCACCAAGAACAATACACGTTTAAAACGTTGCGACTGGATCAAACGGAACATCAAGGCGATTGCAGTACGAGTTTTACCAGTACCTGTAGCCATTGCGAGTAACATCTCTTGTTGACCGTTAGTCACAGCATTCTCAACTGCGCGAACGGCTTCTTCTTGATAATAACGTAGACCTAAACCAGCCATGTCGTTATTTTCAAACCATGCATTTGCGGTCTGGTCATCGCTGCCGAGTTTAGCAACAAGTTCTTCTGGACGATGCCAACCTGGTAGCGCTTTAGGTTGATTAGTATTATGGCGAACATCACGATACCAAATACCACTTTTGGTTTTAACTGCTGAGCGGTATTCACGGCCATTCGCTGAATAACAAAATGGAATTTTATACGTATACTGACCATCGGTATCAGGCCAGCTTACGGTGTAATCGGGGATATGTTCGGCAATAAGGTCGAGTAAGTCATCATCGTTAGCCGCAGCTTCGATTAGCTCTTCACGTATCAAGTCATGATTAAAAAACTTACTGTAACGATACGCTTCATTTAACTTAGCGCTAACATCGGTATTACTCTTTTTAGCTTCAATGATCGCCATTGGTTTTAAACCGACAAACAACACATAATCAGCAAAGCCAAGTTTACCGGTTTCATCTATGCTGGTTGGCCATTCTGCAATCGCTATATTACGGCTTGCTTGTGGCCGAGTGCCGTTAGCAAAAGTGAGATCTTGACTATTTGCTTCCCAACCAGCTTTACGTAATTGCTGGTCAATTAAGAAGCGTGTTTCTTGTTCTGATAAATTAAGCTTACGCTCTGCTGCACGTTGGGTATATTCTTTGTACTCTTTGCGCTCACGCTCTGTTTTCTTCTCTAACTCTTCATCTTTAAGCTTTAACTGGCTTTCTAATGCGTCAATACGGGCTTGAGACTGAGCCTCGGTTTCAACTTTTTTACCTTCAAGAATTGAAATATGACCCTTGAGTGCAACCAAGTTATTTTTATGTTCTGCAATTTCAGTTTTTGATTCTGTCTTTTCGGTCAACGCAGCTGCTAATGCTTCTTTCAAATCCAAGATTTGCGCATTAAACGTGTTTGTCTGATCGTCATTAGGTAAAACAAACATTGGTGACGGATAATCAAGGTTGTTACTGATTAAACGGAAGTACCAAAGCGCAAGACGAAATGCCGAACGCAAACACATTTCAGCATCGTAGCGGTCGTTATAGTTATCATGTACCGCTTTATTGCCGAGTGAACGTAGCTCATGTAGCACACGAATAATAGTGCTATCAATACGCGGATACTTTGCTAATTCACGTAGTAAATCAGCCTGAGTGCCAAATGTATCAACACGCAGCACTTTTGCTAAATGCTTCGCTAATGATTCACCAAACATACGTAATTTAATTAACGTGGTATTAGGATCACTGTGGAAGTTTTTTTCTGCTGCCAATGCCATATTAAACAATATGTCATTTGCACCTTTTAAAAATTCAAAATTTGATTTACTCATAAATAATCCAACTCAAAAAACTATATTCAATTCGCATGATGGCAAATATACCATTTTCGTAAAAATACAAAATGATACAACACCTATTATTGGTTTTATCTTATTAAAAAATACGTATAAGATTACGGGCTTATAATTACCTCTATATCTTGTCTAACTGCTTCAACAAAATACTTTTGCTCATTACCATCCGACACTGATCCGATTTCAATTTTACTCACTAACTCAGCGGGCAATGCTTTGGCCAGCTTAGCATTGATCATAGAGCGATTTTGTTGCACAAAGGTTTTGTCCATCGCTTTCAGATCTTTAAATTCACCATCACGAAAATCTTCAGGTTCAATGCCAAACGTGGTTTTAAATACCCGTGCATCTTTACTTGTAAGGCTAAATTCAGTCAAAAAACCCAGTGATAATGCCGTATCTTTTTTGAAAATACGTTCATCAACGTTAACGATTAAACCACTGTGCTTACTCTGCGTTCTTTTTAGCAGCCAGCAATAAAATGCAAACTCTTTGGCGGTGAGTTTGATATCAACACCTGAAACTTCGATCGTTTTGGATTTACTATAAAGTGAAACAGTAACTAACTGACTGTGAATATTATTTAACGTAGCTACAGTTTGACTAAATGACATTTCACCCATTGAGTTAATTAATTGAGGATCAACTGATTGGCGCATCCGCACAAATGGAATTTCAGCCAAGGTGACTTTTGCCTGACTAGTATCCAGCTGCCCTTTGCCCTGTTTACCCACTATTATATTGCTTGTCTTGGTTGGGTAATAAAAATCGTGTACAAATTCAAATTCATCATTAACAAAAACATGGCTAAGGGTGTCTTGAGGCCGACCCAGCAAAGACATAGCGTAACCTAAATAAAATGCCATTGTTTTACGTCCACCAGCAATAGAGGCATGAATAGCTAAATCATTATTTTTGGTTAACTCAAATACTTTGCGGGTAATGAAGTCGGCCATGTAGGTTTGGTCATCAATGCTTTTGGCGTCATCGATTGGAAGTCCCTGATCATCTTCAATTAACCAAATATGTGACTCATCAAATTTAAGCGCAGGCAGATCATATTCTTTTTGCAATGCCGCTAAATGGCCATTATCAAATAGTCCATCCATCAGCATCTTTTTCGTGCTGACAGTGGTAATCACATACATCTCTTCAGGAAATGTTTTGCCTTCCGTATGCAAAGCGTAGAGCGTTTCCGTGACAACTTGAGGACTGGCACCGGTAATTGCGAGCAAAATATTTTTCATTCGTAGCAGAACCTATTACTTTTTGATTACATTCTACTAGATTAATACAATCTTGCCAGTAATAACACAGTAAACACATGATCTCGCTATATTTATTTTATCAATCTTATTTTCGTTTTGCTTTTCGAGCAGATTTTTTTGCCTGTTTTTGTTTTTTGCGATCAATACTTTTTTTGCTATTACTGATACAAACCAAACTGCCGTCACGTAATAAAGCTTTGCCTTTTGGTGACTGCACAAATTGAATAGCCTCAGTGCAACCTTCTTTCGCCGATTCTCGGAGCAGTTTCTTTATACCATACGGTGATTTCGCTCTTTTACTGGTTTGTAGTTTTTTCCAAACCAACATCGCCAGATCAAATTTCATCTGTGCTTCAGTCGCCGCACACTTGCAAGCCAACAGTGCTCTATTTGCAATATCCAATGCATTATCTATGTACTCTTCTTCTGTTTTGAGCAGGTTGAATAATTGCGCTTCAAAAGCAACAAATTCAGGCACACTATTGTAACGCTCAATCATGGTTTTCAAACCGGACTCAGTATTCGGCGTCTTGCCCCAGTAACCATGGTAATTACAATAACCACGGTAATACAAAACACCTTCAGACTGGCGAGATTCAGCACTGATCAACGCGCTTTTCGCTTTTTTCTTCAGCAGTTCATTTTCAACATCTAATTCCCACTGCGCTAATTTGTAATCTAGATCTAACGTAAAAGAACGCTCTTCCTTTGCTTCAATACCGGCATTGATCCAATAGAGATAGTGTTTTTCATCTTTCTGGTAGTTGTATTGCTGAAGATCACGAATCGCCTGATGGTGCTGCATTTCTGCTGCTTGTGTGATAAACGCAATTCCCCGCTTATGTTGGGAATGTTTAACTAGATACACGCCAAATTGATGCGCCGCCTCACCATCGTCATCATTTTTCAGCGCTTCCTTAAAACAGTTATCAATACTTTGCCCCTCTGGCAGTATCAACTGTTTTTTCAGATAAACATTGGCGTACATCAACCAAGTTTCCTTGTGCCCCTGCCTGTGCGCTTTTTCCAACCAATAACTCAGATCTCGCTGTAACATCTGCTGGTATTCTTTTTTCTCAACACCTGATAATTCACTCTGCTTAACAGCTAAATCCATCGATAGAGATGTGCGCTCGGCTAATGCAAATGTTGCGTCTTTATTACCCGATAAAGAAGCATAAACATGCTCCGCCATTTCGGCGCGCACGGGTTCCTGCCAAACGGAATCTACATTTTCAGTTTGATGGTTTAGTTTAAATGCGAGGTATTGCGCAAGTTCAAACATCCCCTTCATCAAACTTTTTAACTTGGTTTTACCCAACGTTGAATTACTGCTCCATTGACCGTCAAACTGCTGGCTTATATGCGCACTTTTGTTGCCTTCCAGGCGTAACCGATTTAACTCATCAATAATGTAGGGTGGTACTTGCTTACTTGCTGAAATCACCTTGATCTTATCAGCTAAGTCCGTATTAGCTTGCAGGCGTAAATTGAATTTATCTCCAACTTCATGGCACCAAAGCTCGATAAACAGGCGTGCTTTTAACAGGCAGCAGGCGTGATCACTTGAGTAATATTGATCAACCTCCTGACTCACTCGGTACAGTTCCGGAAAGCAGTGCTCAAGAAAAGCGTAATTATTTGTGGGTTTATTAGTAGAAGTGTTTGTTATTGGTAAATAAGCTAACTGTGTCATGTTGTGATCCTTTAAATCGTTTAAAACTAGAGGATCACATATTAACGACGCAACAGATTTTGTGGCGTTTACAAGCTTGTGTTAAATAGAAAAGGCGTAACGGCCATGTTTATCTGAACCATCATTTAACATAAACGATGGTTGCTGTTGAGGCTCATGTAGCCAAATAGATTGGCAATTTTTGTTACTACACTGCCCCTTAAAATAGCCATTATTAACAGTGAATAAACGTTCATTAGCCTCATCACCACAGTAAGGACAATGACGAACAAATTTTGCTAATGCGTTTTTAATATTAATCACTTTGACATGTGCTGGGTTAGCCATCTTGTTGACAAGAGCTAGCTGTTCTTTTGATAATGGTGTATTTAACCATCGGTCATTTGCTATTGAATTTTTAAATAATGTCGGTAATTTTGCTGGAAGTGATTGTGTAAACAACGACAAAGCCCACTGCCAACTCATTTTTATAATTAACCGAGATAATGCCTCCTTACCTTCTAAAATTAACGGAGATAATTCAACGATTGGCTGTTCACTATTAGATGTGATTAATTGCGAAGTCACCACGATTAACGGCTCAACAGTATCATTTAGTAGTGTCGATTTAGGTAATTTATTATCAAAAAATTGGCTGCTTAAGGGTTCAGATACAGCAACAATACGGCATATAACTCTATCATCATGCTGTAATAACCAGACGCCCTCTTCTGGGTTGTTAAAATTAAGATTAATGCCATTCCCGATAGTAAGATGACTATCATTGTCTTGCAATTTCCAGCCAATATCGGAAAATATTTGCTTGATAATCATTGCTACATAATTTGAGTACTGTTTTTGTTGCTCAATTTTTTGGTTCAAAACCTCTCGGGGATTCAAACGCTCATTAGCAGACAATTTTGACCATTGTCTCCACACTGAAGCCATGCGTCGGTAATTATCATCATGTAACAAAATATTGGTCGTTTTTAATGTAATACCAACCTGAATATTTCGTGGAATTGAGCGATAGAGCTGACTATTTCTCAGCTGAACTAACTTAATTCTATATCGAGTAACAAAATCTAATTGTTGCTGGCTTTTTTCTTTTAAAGAGTTTGCATCGGAATCCTTAAATGCACGCCCCCAGTCCTCAGTTATTTGGTAAACATGATGATGTGTTCGATCTTTACCATCTAGCTCCCCAAACTTTTCAATAACATCTAAAATACGCTGTAACCTAGCCTGTGCACCCACGAGATATCGTAATAAATGATCGACTAAACGAGCATAGACAATATTTTCATAGATTTTAACTTCATCCTCGCTGACCTTACCAAGTAATTTTTTAGGCACAATACCAGTAAACGTGCGTTGTTGCCAACATTCAGAATGTGCAACCAAATGAGACTGATAATTTGAAGCATAACGCTTAACGCGGCTTGTCGGTAATAACTCAACATCATAGCGCATTGTCATTCTCGGATTGAGATCAATATATTGCAAAACACCATTTTCAAACGCACGTTCAATCGATTTATCGAGATCAGTAGGTGTGATAAATTGATCTATCTCTGGCGGCAGCAGATGACTAAAATACCTAAGTTCTCTTTCGTTATACTTATCATTAATGTGCTCAACTGCATCATGGATAATTGATGTTTCAGCAGTAAATTTAATTTTTTCTTCTTCAGTCTGTTGCTGCTGAAAATTATTAAACAAAATTGTTTGAGCGTCTAATACACACTTTCCAGTACCATCATCAAGTAATACGCTTGGAAATCCTACTTTGTCACTCCTTCCGAGGCTATTAGTCAGGGCATAAAGCCCTGACGTTATAATCGTATCCGGATCAATTGTTAATATTTCACCACTCAACCGCGAATACAATTTCATTAATACACTCCTTCAGCTTTAATTTCAGTTTCAGTTAACAATATATCAGCTGCTTCATAGGCATCTTTACTGAGCAGGTTTTCAAGTGCTTCGTTTAATTTTTCTAGTTTATTTTGTGAAATATCAAAGCGCCCCAACACCTTACCTTTACGTAATACGCGAGTAATCAGTAAATGCTCGAGAGCCTCCCAACCTTCACCGCCACAGGCGATATAAACCGCGATAAATCGATGAGCCTGCCCTTCAAAACGATTCCCCCAACCAATACCAAAGTCTTTTTCTAATATTTTAGTGAACTCTGAAGTTCTAAGTTCATTTAATAATTTAGCCACTTCTTTAGCATGTGTTTCTTCAGCATCGGAAAACAGTGTTTTAACTGACTCAATATCAATTGGATCCCGCTTTACTTTTTTCGGTTTCCAACTAGTTGGTTTATGCTGCAGCTTAAGTTCCATCATGAATGCACGATCATGGGTTTTATCAGCAAATTCGAATGTCGTTTCATCATGGTTCGCAGTTCCCATAAACCATGTGTTATTGGACAATGGTATTTTACGACCTTCGCTAAAGTATTTAGGGGCATTTGAAGTTGATGAATCCATTAATACAATTTCACGCTCGCCATCGCGCATTTCGAGTGCTGACAAGAATTCGGCAAAATACTGCTCTGGACGCGATAAGTTCATTTCATCAAGTAATATAATATTAAAACGATTTTTAAAGCTTTTAGTATGAGCGCGATATAATCCCTGCAAACACTCTTTCTCATAATATCGCTTTTCAAAGGCATTATAATGCCCGACGAGATCATCTCGGTCACGCCAGCCTGCCTGTACTGGCACGGTTGTCACATGGCCTCCTACAGCTTTGGTAAAGGCTTTGACTAAACTCGTTTTACCTGTTCCTGAAATCCCTTGAAATACATGCAATTTACTCATTGCTAAACCAGCTACAAACTTTCGGATATCTTTAATATCATAATACAGCACAGTATCTTCAGCTCTGGCTATTCGATGCTGTAGATCAGTCGTAAACTCGTGAAGAGATGCTATCGACTCTGCAGGGTTAGGCTCTGAATACTGCCTATCCATTTTAAGTAACTCACTAAATGCTTCTTGTGATTGCTGCTTTTCAATTAAGTCATCTAATGTCATTCTCAAACTGTCCACAGATACTTTCAACGTTTGATTATGTAGCTCCAGTACATCGTTTTGTTTTTGCAGTTCCAGTTTTTCACGTACACTTAATATGTTTTTTGCGTTTTTAGCTCTTACTTCTTCATAATCCTGTTTAAGCCTCTCTAAGTTATCACTTTTATCCTCAGCTAATTCTTTGTAATATTCAAGCTCATCCTCAAGTTCATTTTCTGAACGTCCTCTTAATTTTGTTCTTGCATCTTTAAGCTCTTGCTCAACCCGATCTAAATGGCTCAGCATATCATTCGGCTGTGCAAATTCTCGCAGTTTAGCTTCCCTTTCTAACTCTCCAAATCCTGCAACTTTTTGTTGCAGTAATTTTATTTTATCCAAATCCCGTTCCCGGTATTGATTTAAAGATTCAATTTCTTGAGTTAGCTCTTGCTCTTTTAAATGATATTCATCAGTTAACTCACTACGTACCTGCTGCACTAATAGTTTTTGCTTGTTAAGCTGAATATTAAATTGTGTTTTAAGTTCATGGACCTCAATTTGATCTGATTTAAGTTGCTGCTGTAATTGCTCAAACTTAGCCCTCTCATTATTAAGTTGATCAATTTCTGCCGCCAACTGCACTTCTAAGTGCTTTTTAAAATCAAGTTGTTGTTGTCTATTTTTGGTTATCGACTCAACTTCTAGATTGAGTTTATGTTTTTCAAGTTCAGTTACTTGGTCTTGCATTTTGGCAAAACCATCTTTCATTTTATCTAATGAGAGTTGCTGCTGTTCGACAAATCCAGCTTGAGCGTTCGCTTCTCGTTCGACTAAGTCAATTTCTGTTTTAGTACAGTTAGATTGTCGCTTACGTAAATCTGATGATTCACGCTCAATGTCTTTACGCAATGTATTTATTAAAGCGTTGTCTTGATCTATTTTATCTTTGCGTGTATTGATATCTTTAATAGATTTATTTAAATCTTGTTGCTTGACCTCTAGATCCAGTTTTATTTGGTCATTGGCCTCAAGAGATTGATTCAGCGTTTCAATTAATCCCTCTAATTTTTCAGATTGATCTGAATTAAGTTTGTCTTCAAGATCTTTTTCTAGCGGGATACCTGCTTTAGCAAACAGTCCCTTTAACATATTTGATTTGTTTCCTTTCACTTCCGCAGGTTGATGGTAAACATCAGAATTTGCCTTTGATTTGTTCTTTTGTTTATTTTTATTTTTTTTAGCCATTATTTTTAATTCCAATAAATAATTTTTGCAAAAATGTATCAATAGTTGCCATCATTGATTCAACCTGTTTTTTATCAATTTTGGTGGAACCACCATGAGCACAATCATCTCGCATATGGGTAATTTGATATAATCGTTTGAATAGCCATTCATCATCGAGTATAAATTTCAAAGGATGGCTATGATGTGCTTCCATTGAAATAAATATCGCTGCAAGTTGCGCTCTGACTGAGCTGTTTTTCAAAATAGCAGCACTATAAACTTTTGACGCATTCACTTTTAAAACTTCATTTACCATTGGTGCATTCATTAACGTTGCGTTAATGACCAAATCCTTAAGAATATCTTTACCATCTTTAGTACGCGGTTTGGGTAATCGAAATAGATCATTAAGTTGATAGTGCCGTAATAAATATGAGCACACTGTTTCAATAACTTGACCACAGTTAACAACTAAATTAGCGTTGCTTGCATAATCAGTACGTTCTATTTTTGTGATCCGCGCATTGAGCTCCATTAATTGATACAAAATATCTGTTAATCCTTCAACTTGTTCAGCTCCGGAGTAGTCCACCAAAACAATTAACCGAGCAGCTTCTTCTAATTGCTTACAAGTTTCTTCATAGTTAAGATCATCATTGTCAGTACATAATTTTGATAGCGCAAATTTACCGAGACCTGAATTGAATTTACACACGCTTTGAAACAAATCCTGCATCCATTCAGATCGAGTGGAAATGTTAAAGGGATCATAAAGGGTCCACTCATAACTTGATGTAGTGTCACCCCATACAGTTAAGTAAACAGGTACTCCTACTGCGCTACCCAAATCTAAAGTGTCCACCTTGCTATTTTCGTCTTGCCACTCAGCTTTGTCTCGAGTATTTTTTGCAATATAAACAGCCTCTGTGTATGAAGATTCGATTTTCTTCAAATCACGCTGTTCAGGCGCAATACTCTCTCGATGCTTAGCGTTAATAATAAAAGGGGTTCGTGTCCGGTCTGTCGCACGATTCAATTTGAATTTTAGATTCCGTCCTTCATTGCATGGATATATCTCATTGAGTGAGAAACAAATTCTAGGCAACCATAGTCCCGTTATCGCACACTGGAAAATATATGCCGTAGTCAAGTTATCTGTTAACTCTTCATCAAGTAACCTCTTACCCTCTTTGGTAACAACACCTTTTTCAGTCAGCCAGCCATTTGGGATCAACTGGGCAGTCACGATATAACTTACCATGTCTAGATCCAGACCTAACCACGCCGCAATTTGTTCGTTATTAACACTGCGTGTCCCAGAGACGTCAAACAATTGCAACATGGTTTTTTCAAATACGTTAAGCTGTCGCCCCTGAGGTGACGCGGTATAGACTTGCCACATATGTACAGGCCAAAGAAACTGTTCAGCATCATCAAAGCTTAATGATCTAGGTTGTGAGGCCTGTTGAAGATAAATATCAGCGAACACTGCCATACTCCTTCTTACATAATTGGTGATAGAACGCTGGGAAGCCGGGTAAAATAATTTTATCTTCTGCATTTTCGCCATCAAAACACACCTTTTGTGTCAAGTCAGGGGATGCTAAAGAATCGTCACCCACAACAATGAGTAACCTTTTCTGGCGACTCATGGCAACATTGATTCGATTAATAATCCGAAGAAAACCTAATTGTCTATTTATACCATCTTCAGTGAGAGATTTAGGTGTACGCCAATGCCTAACTGTCGATAACAAGACAACATCAAACTCCTTACCTTGGAAAGCGTCCACAGAGCCAACTCTAAAACGTTCATCACCATTAGGTAACAAATCAAAACCTTCTGCCGGTTTGTATTCACCAAAAGATTTATTCATCAACCCTTTTTCAACCAATATTTCTTGGATCAGATCCCGTTGTGCACCATAGAAAGTAATTATACCGACCGATAAATCTTTACGAGCCCCCAAAATCGAGGCTGCTTGTTCAACGATAATATCAGCCTCGCATTGGCGATACTTCGAACCAGCTACCGTTTTCATTTTTCCTTGGTCTTGCCCAACATGGATCCAAGCTGCTAGTTCACCCTTATAACCGGGCACATCTAATGGGAATTCACTGGCCTCTAGCCCAGATTTTACCGCTGGTAATCCTGCTGATTCATAAAATTCCTTACTGTGAAACTCACCAAGGATTGGATGCATTCGGAATTGGGTATCGAGCATAACAACACGTTTAGGCCCCCCTTCTTCTTCAAACTTGATTAAGTCATAATACAAACGTTCAAATAAACTTTGTTTGAGCAACTCTTGTTCCGTTATTTCTATTTCATTTTTATCCTGTAACTCTTTTTCAACTCGTGGTTCAAGCATATGCGGTAATTGCTTATGATCACCAACCAACACAATTCTTGTTCTCGCCATTGCCATTGGGATCATGAGATCGAGGGGGTTTGCACGTGCAGCTTCATCAATGATCACTGAGTCAAACGTTATACTGCTACTTTGAGGTACGGCTTTAACTGACACCATTTTATTACCGGCTGACTGCTGACAGGTAGCACCCAATACGGTGACATATTCAGTGACCGATTGAGCAACCATATCTGGCTGATGCTTTAACATCCTTAAATATTTCTTACGAAAATGTAGCTGACCTAAAATTGGGTTACTTATTAATATCTCTTCAAGGTTATCTTGCAGGTCCTCGAGGTATGATATTTCAACGTCGTTGATGTAACGAACATTCGGTAACATGTATGGCTCAATCAAAATATCTTGCAGGTTTTTCTTTAAGTCAATGTAGTCTTGTGCTGGATGTCCATTCTCAATTAAGTATTGCAATTGCTTGGCATATTCAAGCATGTCAGGAGATTGGGTTAGGTGCTGTGACAAGGTATCCGCACGTTGCAAACCGTCATCATTATATGCAATATCTGTAGTACGGATGCCTCGAACAAGTCGGTACAATTTATCACGCTCATTAGCTGAAATATTGATGCCAGACCAAGTATCAAAACGCTGCATCAAACACTGAATAGGATCTGAAACAGTAGACTTAATGTTGAAACCAAAATCAATTTGCCAGCTATCAAGTTTTTCATTAAGTAATAAAAGAAATCTTTTTATTTCAACGGGAGATCGCGATAATCTGACAGATAAAATCACATCATTAATGCTTTCATACAATCTATAAGCGTCAAAACTTAACAACTCGTTTTCTATTTCTGGAGTTAATTTTTCAATACGCTCTGCAAGCCAAGAATTAATTGCCGTTGCAGAACCGGACTGTTCACTTTTGTCTCTGCGACTAACATTAACTGCTGGTAGACCAAACACCCCGCCCTTAGAGGTAACATTATCCGTTGCATCATGTTGATAACTACTCAACAATATTTGGTGCTCAATAGAGGAGCCAAAAGCATCTCCTTCTTCAGCAATTCGCTGTTGTAAAGCAGTAATAACTTTTGTTTTCCCCGTCCCTGGTGGCCCAATAATTAAAGCTATGTCGGGTGTATTTAATGCGATTTTAAGCGCTTTTTCTTGCTGCCTTGTCGGCCCTTTACCAAAACATTTACGGGCTTTAGCACTCAATGCTCTAATTTTCTTTGGCCTTTGCTCCGGTGGCTTCATTCCTTCTAAAATATGCTTTATTTGAGGCAGATGGTTATTTCCACTCCGGAGTAAATCAAAAGCCTGCATTTTTCGTTGATGTTGCACTTTCATTCCGTTTAATGATATGAAAATGAAACCTTTTTTTGGCGGTTTCATTTTTAGAGTTGCCTCTAAGCAACCATTCTCAAAAATAATATCGGAAATGAAGTTGGGGCGCTTTGATTGTTTATCTTTATATTCAGGCTGTGCATTTATACCTGTCAAATAATCAGGAATGTCTTTTGATACTTCTAATTCTAAATTCTTTAAACTGAATCGCTCGCCAAGATTTTCCAGCTCCGATTTATAGCTATCAAGAAATTGTTTAATTCGATTATCACCAAGAATAAAGCGAAATTTAATTTTTTCATCCGAAATAGGGATGCATTCAGAATAAGCTAGATAACTTGCCGATTTGGCTATACGCGATGATTGTAACCAATGTGTTTCAGAGTATTTTTGCCACAATTGAAAATAACTACCGTGTGCCTTTGTATGTTGATCTAACAAAATTTGATAACTGTCATTTTTTGCCAGACTCTCTGACGTTTCGTGCACTAATTTATGCTGACCGTAAAATACCGTCAGCCTCTCTACAGACCGATTCAATTTAGTGACTGTATTGATATACCATGCATCACGAATTTTAATCATTTTTGCAAAATATTTTTCACCCACAATTGAAAAGGTGTCACCATTTGTCGATGAATCAAATTCACAAAGGATTGCTTTTTGTTGTTGATATGAAAAATAAAATTGTTCTTCAAACCACTTTTCAGTCTCTTTGAAATTAGCATCAACGCCAGAGACTTTTGCTATGCTTTCAATTGAAGCCTGATCGAACACAAGTTGTATACTCTCCTGACACTGTGCCTGTAAATACATAAACCTTACAGCTACAGCTGCATTATTTTTATAACAAATAACGCAGCAAACAACTTGTGGATCATCATAACTCACCGCTTTAGCTAATGATAAATGTGAACATTCAATTTCTGCAAAACACCCGTCTTGTCTGATATAAAACAGCCCATTATCTTCCAGAAGCTCTACAGTTCCACCTACCTCCCAGTTTAGGGCTGAGTCAATATCATCGCTGAATTTTAACTCTACGACATCGGATTCAAGATATTTAGTATCTAATAATTTCATTGTTCATCTCACACTAAGCGCCAACAATAGCTCTGAACTAATTTAAGATGTTCATCATCTTCGATTTCATCAATAATCCATGCGGTAATGAAATATGGATCTTCAGGCATGAATTTATTTAACGGTATACGAATGTTTTTATGAAAGGTTTCATTACGAGCGCCTTTACTTATCAACATAGATCCTTTACTCGATGGAGAGAGATGAACTCTCTTGTCTTTCCAATCGACAGTTAAAGTAGAACTTGATTCAGCCCATAGTTCTGTACCATAAGGTGCTGCCTTAAACTGAATACGGCTCTCCTTATTTAATATGCGGGTATAGTTCTGTGAGTGATATTCTGTACTATTTCCTTCACCCAAGACCAAAACTTGTTCGAACAACAAATATGATTCTTTTTCTGCGACTTCATCACAGAAGGTACATATTTGAGATTTAGCTGCAGGATCATAAAAAAATTGGTGGCGGCAATGCTGACAGTCCAGTAGCTGATCAACTGCTTCTTGTAGTACTGAGCGCCACCGATTTAGCGATGGGCGTTGCAATGGATTATTCTTCCCTTCTTCAAAACAGCATCTAAAAAGCTCAATAATCTTGGTGGTTGCAGTCATCTGTAATGTAAGACCACCACAAGATTCATTTGAATTATCATTGTCATCATAAACCCAAGGTAATTCACCTTCATAAGCTTGTTTCTCTACGATTTCCGGCTCGCCATCTTCAACATATAATCCTTTAAATGGATGCTGATGGGTCA
>Ga0105359_10002127_pt1 | contig 16480 bp, 10 predicted proteins | sample GOMGulsemesocosm_6_FD_83659 | JGI IMG/M metagenome (GOLD analysis project Ga0105359, IMG submission 83659) | Methane-oxidizing microbial communities from mesocosms in the Gulf of Mexico - GOM8C Gulf of Mexico | ecosystem: Environmental > Aquatic > Marine > Cold seeps | place: Gulf of Mexico...
AAGCCTTTGCTCATTACCACCTTATTATCTTTAACAATAGCAACAGCAATACCTGGTACTTGAAAGGTCTTCATGGTTTGCGTAATTGCTTGTTCTATTTTCTTATTCTTTTCGGCAATACTGCTCGCTTGCGCAGGAACAGCTAGAGACAGAATCAGTGTTACTGAAAACAATGCCCTACTGAGTAACTTCATAAAGACTTCCTATATATGGTTATTATTTTTGTTATGTGATTTTTCAAAGACTAATTAATTTCGATACCTAAGTTTGATAGACCTTCAGATAAACTCATCTTTTTAGCTAATTTACAGGTACGTTTGTCAGCAGCAGCAAATTTTAAAAAGTCGCACAACTCCTTTTGGGTATCTTTCTCCCACTGCATAAGTGGATGTTCATCAATTTGTTCTGCAGAGATAATAAACTCTTCTGTTGCAGACGCTTCATCAACCTCTTCCAGTAAAAGTAATTCAACATAATAACTAACACTATTATGAGATAGGCGACTGATACTTTGGATATCGTCAACATCAATTTCTGACGCCTTATTTTTTTTCATTGGCTTAACTTGCATTAATTGCCACAAAGCTGACAACGCCATACAAACATCCAGTGCCGGAAAAACCCCAAAAGAATCAAACTCTTCAGGATCAGGTGTTTCAGCCTCCAATTTAAGTAACTGAGCTTCGCTATTAATTTTTACTGTATTGCTGTTATCAAGCCATTGCCAAATAATGTCGAGTTGATTACGCAAGACTTTTGCATTACCAAAGTCAGCAGCTTCACTAAACATTTGATAATTAGGTAACATGCGCTCAAGTAAGGCCGCAGAAAAAGCAATTTGATGCCAATGACTTAACTTGGCAAAAGGAAGGTGAATAGGCACTTAGGTATAAACTCAGTTGAGATAATTAACTGGATTATACCCAAGCTCATTCAAAATGCGAATAAGCTTGGTTTTTTAGTGCCTGGGCTGTATAGATTTTGTAACAGCAAAGGTCAGGAAGAACTAATTAGCTAGTTGCTTTTGTGCATACTCAAACTTCAGACGATATTCGGTTAACTTAAGTTCAAGCTCACTAACTTTCTCTGTAGATTCTGTTTTTTGCACTTCAATAGCACTAGTAAGTTCATGATTCTCATCACGTAGAAACTTAATTGTTTCTCTAACTTGGTTATTTTCTTGTTCTTGTTTATCTCGATTAGTATTAAAGCGTTTCAAGATATTTTCCTGTCCATCTTGAGCAACTTTAACTTGATCATTTAGTACCGAAACTTCTTGTTGATAAAGTTTTATATCATTTTGCTCTGTTTCAACTTGTTTACTCAGTTGTTCATTAGCTTTTTCTAGATCAATAATTTTCTGTTGTGCTATTTCTTGTACTTCTTTTGCTTGCTCCGCAGCTTCATTAATTGCCTTAATATCATCAAGATGCTGTTGTTTATTACTGCCAGCTTGTTCATTTAGTTTATCTATTTCTACTTGATGATTTTTATTTTGTTGTTCACTTTTTTCTTTTAGCTGAGCAACTTCTGCCAGGTGGTTTTGCCCATCTTTTTGCTTATCACTAGCTGTCTTCTCATTCAGTTGAGCAACTTCTGCCTGGTGCTTTTGATTTTGTTCTTGTTTATCACTAGCCGATTGTTCATTCAACTTAATAATTTCTTCTTGGTGCTTTTGCTTTTGCTGTTCACTTTGCTCTTTTAACTGAGCGATTTGTGTCAAAAATTCTTGTTTTTGCTGCTCACTTTGCTCTTGTTGGGCTTGATTTTTTTGTTCAGACTGCGCTTGTTGAGCTTGATTTTCCTGCTCAGACAGCACACTTTTATCTTGCGCTGTATCAAGTGTTTTTTGCAAAGCTGTTAACTGCTGTTGTAATTCAGTTTTACTATTATGCTCTTGCTTAACTTCTTCTGTTAACAAAGTGATTTTTTTCTGTAACTCTTGGCATACATCATTAGTGTTTTGTTGTGCTTCACTTTTGACTCTAGCAACTTCATTTTGAGCATGTTGCAATTTTTCAGCAAAAGCATCAATTTGTTGATTAGCCTCCGCCTGAGCTTTATCTTTAGTATGGCTTAAAGAGTCTGCTTGTTGTCCTTCAACAGCTATAATCTTATCTTTAGCTGCATTTAACTGCATGGTTAAACTTTGCTCTTGCTCTGTTAGCACCATGATACGGCCATTTAAGCCATCAACATCTTGGGTTTTATCATTAAGCTTTTGCTCTGTTTCAAGTAATTTTTCTTCTAGCTTTTGAGTACTATCTTGCTTATCACCTTGCTGTTGCGTGTTTTGTTGTTTTGCATTAACAAGTTGCTTCTCTAGGCGCTCTATTGTCTCGTTATAATTAATCGAGTTTTGAGTGAGTTCTACTTGAAAGTTTTGCTTATTGGTTGCTTCATCAGCCTGTTTTTCAGCTAAGGTAGCTTTAAGTTGTGCAACTTCTTTTGCTTGTAATTTCTGCTGTTCAGAAAAATCTTTCTGCAATGATTCTTCTTTGACAGATAAAGCTTTGCTTTGTTGGTCGGTATTTTTATTAATCTCTGCTTTAACTGCTGTCGTAATCAGATGTGTTAGTTTTTCTTCCACTTGAATATAAACATCGCTTGCTAAGCTTTGTATTTGCTCTTCTACGTCCTTAGAGAGTTTATTCTTATCGACCATATTATTCTCATTATTATAAATCACTACTGTCTCTAAACTACCACAGGTGAACCAGCACAGGAATATAGAAAGTAACATTTTTCAACAAAAACTTACAAAAAAAAGGGCCTAAGCCCTTTTATTTTAATTTATTTGTACTATTTCACATTCGTGAGATTAACTCTCTGCTGTTTCAGCTTGTACTTCTTCTTTAGCTAATGGGGCAATTTGAATATTTGAAATTTGTCCTTTACCTGTAAGGTTACGAAGCTGAACTAAACGGTTCATCTGACCTAAAGAGCCTAACATTGCATAGATTGGAACAAATAAGCCACGTTTGTGGAAGTCTAAAACTTTATCATCAGCCAATGATTTTACTTTATCTTCATTGATTGTGAAAAGGCCGGTTAGCTTTTTCTTTTCGCCAGAGCTTAAGTCAACTTTCAATTCAAGCTCTTGTAATAAGTCATTTTCTTCTAACTCTTTAATGAAGTTTTCAGTCATTTTTTCGTTTTCATATAAACGACCTAATGAATTTTGAACATTGCTTAATAACTCAGTTTCTTTACCATCCGCATCAAATAATGCTAATTCTTTATCTTCGCCAACTAAAGCACTATCTGTATCAACACATGCTGTAAGGGTGTTTTCTTTGTCTGGATCTAAACCTAAAGCGAATGGCGCCATGCCAACACTTTGTGGCAATGATAAACCACTCCACTTATCTTCTTTATAATATAAGTTTTCACCCGCTTCTAAACCTAACATTGCAACACTGCGGTAACGAGGTGAGTCAGGGTTTTTAACTAGTACAATAGGAAAGCTAGCTGAAGCTTGTGCATATTCAGAAGCTGTTACTGAAACAATATGTTGACCAGCAACGTGTGCAAGGCCACGCTTACCAGCAAGCTTAAGGTTTTGGTGTTGTTCTTTTCTAACAGGTACGAAATTAGCCATGATTTTATCTCTTGTTAATGCCTCTTAGGGCAGATTCTTTAATGTTGTAATTTATCTAACTTGAAATTACTGCGTTGTTATAAGTTATGGAGACACTTAATTAGCTTTCAATGCTAAACTTAATATTATTTTCTAAATGATATGAAAAACAGAACTATGGCCAGTAAATTTTTTGCTTTTTTCATGGTGCTATTACTCTCAACGAGTGCATTAGCCATGCCTAAAATAACCGTGAAACATCAAAGAAATATTAAAGGTTTTGCTGAAATACAAGTAAGTAATGGAACAATGGAAAACTTAATTTGCCATGTTGCTATTGATGGCTACAAAATACTTTTTCGCCTGAAGGCAATAGAAACCTCTAAGTGGTACGCTGCAACCGATAAACGCTTTAATCATACTAACTTTAGTGTTTGGTGTGATTATTTAAAATTGCACCCTAAATACCAAGAAAACTAATGATTAGATGTTGAATTTTATAAATAAAAACGGCTGCGTCTAAGCAGCCGTCTTTTTTCCTAGTTCAATTTATTATCTAAAAATCAAACTGTGCACCAAGATAAACAAAACGGCCTTCACCACCACCATACTTACTTGAGTAATTACCTGTACCATCAATGATAAAGTCACCATAGTTATTGAAGATATTATTCACACCACCAAACACCCTAATTTCATTATCATTCTTCATTTCAAAGGTATACGACACTGACATACTGTGTTTAATGTATGAACCTATATTAAAGAATTCCGGGTCTTCTGGGTTGGCCACACAAGCATCATTAGCCTCGGCACAGTTTGCATCATTTATAGTGAATATACCTGGCTCATTAGCACTTAATGGTGCGTAATATTTGTCTTCAGTCGCGCGATCATATTTCATATCACTTCTAAACTTAGTGCTCCAACGCACACGCCAACCTTCGTTATACCAGGTTAGTGATGCTGAAGCTTTATTTTCAAAGATGCCATCTTCTAAGTAACCTAAATAATCATTGGTTACTAATACATCACTTTCATAAAATGATTTAGAGTGTTCAAGTACATGAGTCAAATCCGCTTTAAAATATAAACGACCAAATGAGCTCATATCCATTTTATATTCAGCAGCAATATCCACGCCGCGAGTCTTCAACTCATCTAAGTTATAAACACGTTGTAATATTTGTTCAATTTCACCTTCAGAATCTCGGCTAATATTCTTACAATGAAAGTTATCGGCTCCCCAAGCTGCGCCTGATGGGGAGTCATAACAGCCTTTCATAATGTCATAGTTATCATAAGTATCTATCGCATCTTCAACTTCAATTTGGTAATAATCTACCGCTAAACGAAAGTCTTCTAAGAATGAAGGTGCCATGGTTAAACCCGCAGTGAAGGTCTGGGCTGTTTCTTCTTTTACTTCAGGGTTACCCATGTTTGGTGAATAGTTATTATCATAACCTGGGAATTCACCATCAGCATCATTTTCAATTGCAGCAGCAATATCAGGCTCCATACGACAGTTATCATCGAGTATGCCTACAGATGAAGCGGTAATACCCTTACAAATATCATCAAAACTATCATAGTCACCACGTGCAGGAGACATTAATTCAGTAATGGTAGGTGCACGCTGAGCGGTAGCAACGTTAGCTCTAAACATATAACCTTCAATAGGCTCCCAAGTAGTACCTATTTTGTAACTACCCACTGTGCCTACATGATCAATACTATAATCAGCAATACGACCAGATATTTCTAAAGTTAAATTTTTTGCTGCAACTACATCTCGAAGTAGTGGAATAGCTGCCTCAGCAAATACTTCTGCGACATCAATATCGCCTTCAAAAGTTGGTACTACGTTAAAAGTAACACCACCCCAGCGTTGTTCGTCGTTAGTTTCAATTGCTTGTGAGTCTTTACGATATTCAACACCAAACACTGATGATACAGCACCCGCTGGCATTTCAAATAAATCACCTGCGATATAACCAACAAGGTTAATTTGTTCTATTTCAGTGGTAATGGTTGGGTTTGCACGAATATAATCGGCCGCTTCAGTAGATATTGAGTTAATACCAAATAAATTAAGTGGTGCACAACCTGCTTCTCTTGCTTCTTCATTAGCACATTGAATAGTAGTACCATCAGCAGCGTATTCAGCATCTAGCGCATTTTTAACATTAATCGTATTAAGTTCGTTATAACGAGTTTGTTCTTGTTTGAATTTACCGTAACCAGCAGAAATATCCCAATCCCAATTATCATCAAACATGGTGCCCTGTAAACCAGCCCAAGTTCTTATTGTGGCACGATTATTATCTGTAATGACCGGGCCAACCTCATTAAAACGGCGATCCCAATAAATGCGATCTTTATAAGGATTACTATCAATAATTTCTTGTGGTACGTATGGATTATCAATAGAAATTCTGCCAGGGGTTACACCACCAAGAGCACCGGTGACAGGATCAATTGTTACAGCAAAAGCACTTTCATATTCATCTTCAGGGGACTTAATATTTTCAGAGTTGGTTTCACTGTATTGCACTTGAAAATAACTGCTAATAGAGTCTGTTAACTCATAATCAAACTTAACTGCCACTGAGGCTTTTTCATCTGGAATTTTAATGGCAACATATTGCTCGGTATTAATACCGTATTTTTCTTCATTTTGAATTGACCAATCATCACGAAGACCTGATTCGTCATACCAAAACTGCTTATCATTTTTAGTGCTTTCTACAAACACACCACCCGGCATACCATCACTGCGATTTCTCCAGTCAGCGGCAGTAATATTGCCCATACACTGAAAATCATTTTCAGTGTCCATTTGGTTGCACATTTGCTCTGCATCATATTGAAAGCTTGCTTCTTGTTGTGCTCTTTTCCTATCTTCAAAGCTAATACCATATTGCTTGTCATAGTTAGCGCTCATATACATATAACCGTCACCGCCAGCAAACTCACTTCCGTAGCTTAAATCTAGGGTGAATTCATCACCACCACCATCGGTTGTTGTACCACCACGGACTTTAAACTCTAAGCCTTCTTTATCTTGCTGGGTGATAATATTTACCACACCTGCTACCGCATCAGAGCCATAAGTTGCCGAGGCACCACCACTGATGATTTCAACACGATCAACCATGCCAGTAGGGATGGTACTTAAGCTGACATAATTACCACTGTAGCTATTTGAAACTACACGTCTACCGTCAATTAGCGTTAAGGTTCTATTTGTACCTAGGTTACGTAGTTGAACTGTTGATAAACCAGTATTTTGCACACTGCCTTGTGAGTTAGTATTACTACTGCCTTCACTTAGTGATGGAATATTATCAACCAGTATTTCTGATAGTGAACCTAACCCCGTATCATCAATCTCTGCACGTCCAAGCGTCACCAATGGTGTTGCTACGCTAAAACTGTCACGACGCAATCGTGAACCCGTTACAATAATCTTTTCTGGTACATCCTTTTCCGCGGCAGGTTTTTCTGTTTCGGGTACATTGGCTGTAGTTACTTTTTTCTCAATTTCCGCTAGATTGTCTTGTTCAAGTGCAAAGGCACTACTGGTCATCATTGTTGCAGCGCTAAAGAGAGCGCTTTGTACTGCTAAGGTGATAAGTTTCTTGTTCATCACAACTCCATTGGTTTCATCTGTAGTTATTTTTATCAGTCTACTTCCATGGCATTTGGTGATGCCTTTTTATAAAAAAGTAGCTGCTTGTGGTTATTTTTATCTGCTCAATTATTTTCTATTACAGATGAATAACAACTACAACATTGAGCAGGTCTTTTATCCATCTACTTAATATCTTTTTTTGATTGTCGAATATAATCATGAACTTACAACTTTTCCCTTGTGATGAAATAATCCAAATAAAAGCACATTTGTCTAGCTAAAGCATTGTATAAAGTAAACTGACTCGGTATGCTAAATAAAACATAATAAGAAAATAAACGGCAAAAAGTTGCTAGTTTATTTGTAAGTTTGGCATCAGGGATTTTGGTAGTTTTATGAAGTTAGCGCGTTCCTTTCAAATAGGCTCTTGTCTAGTCAATCCACTTGAATACACCTTGACTTTTGCTGATGAAGAAAAGCAGTCCATGCAACCAAAATTCATTGATGTGCTGTCTTATCTAGCAAGCCATTATCCAAGAATCATTCCTCGAGATGAACTAATTGAAGAGATTTGGCAAGGCAATGTCTATGTCGGCAAAAAAGCACTAACCAACGCAGTATGGAACTTAAGAAAAAACTTAACACCGGCATGCCCAGATGAAGAAGTTATTGAAACTATAAGAAACGTTGGTTACCGCTTACTGATAGAGCCACAGTGGCAAGGTGAGCTTGCCACTAAAGAAAACTCACCTGCATCAATACATTCAAGTGTTGAAGTTGACACTTCTACCCAGAAAACAGAGCCTGCTAAAAGTAGTTTCACCAAACAAAGCTATGCAACAATATTGCTTGTTTTTATTGCCCTATTTATTAACAACCTCTTTTTTAATGGCAATAATGAAGACATAAGCCAGCAAGCAGAAAAACGAGTTATCACACAAATAACTAAAGCTCCTGGTAGTGAGCTTTTTGCCGCCCCCTCACCTGATGGCAAGTTTGTTGTGTATAAATCCTTAAGGCCGGGGAAAGTAGAACACTTATTTTTAAAAGATATTTCTCAACCACAATTACTACCAAAACAACTGACTTTTGGTGCAGTGAAGACTGGGTACTCGGTCTGGAGTAATGATGGAAAATATTTGTATTTTACCCAAAAAAATATTCATAAAAGCAATAAGAAACAATCTTGCAGTTTAATTCAGCTCAATGTTATTACCAATCAAAGCAGTATTCTCAGTCACTGTACTGCTAAAAACTCTTATTATTATATCGATATTAGTCCTGATGATAAGACATTGGCATATCATAGCTATGGTGATTCACCTGATAATAATGGTATTTATTTCTTATCTCTTGAAGATGATGATGCAAAACCGACAAGATTTTCTTGTCAACAAGGCTGTAAATATGAAGATCTCAATATGGCCTTCTCACCTGATGGCGAATCAATTGCAGTAACTCGGCGTTTTAATCGTTTTAGTGAAAATATTTACCTGATAAACCTAGCAACAAAACAAACAACACAGTTAACTACAAATATTGAAGATGTTGTTGGTATTACCTGGCACCCTTCTGGAGAACATATTGTTTTTGGTTCTCAACATGCTGATGTTCGTAACGCTTATGCTCTCAAGATTTCAGATAAAGAAATTACCAATTTACACATTGAAAATTTCAGCTACCCGGCTTATGCAAAGCGCTCGGCTGAACTTTTTTATCAACAACGAGCTGAAAATTATCATATTTCAAGCCTGCAACTTAAAGGAACAATGGCTGCTAGTCCATTTCCTGTTATTCAATCTGATTTTAATCACCATTATCCAGACTATTCAAACAAAGCAGATAAACTCGTTTATGTTTCAAACGAATCTGGTTTTTATGAATTATGGCTTGCGGATACCAATGGAGACAATAGAGAAAAATTAACCAATTTAAAGCTGAATATTCGTTATCCCAAGTGGTCCTTTGATGGTACAAAGGTCGCTTTTCTGGCGCCAGCAGAGCAAGCTGATCAGGAGAATGTCTACTTGATTGATATTGCCTCTAAAAAGATTTCAGTTTTACCCAGTCAATTTAGCCGTTTTAATAGGCCAACTTGGAGCTTTGACGATAAAAGCATAATTACCGCTGTACCACACCAAGATTATACTGATCTTTTTCAAATTGAGATTATCAGCGGTAACAGTAAAAGACTGACATACAATGGTGGTCAGTATGGCGTAATGACATCAAAGGATAACTTGCTTTATACTCGAGATATGCGTGGCATGTGGCAGAAAAATATCAGTGATGAGTCTCCTTCTGTCAACATCATTCCAGGTAAGACATTCAGTTCAGCTTATTCTTGGAGCTATCATGACAATGGCGTTTACTATCGACAAAATAAAAGTAAACACCAACGGCTATCATTTTATAATTTTGCCGACAAAACTCGTACTGAGTTAGCAAGACTCCCTTTAAGAACTTTCGAGAATTTTGGCTCTATTACCTTTGTTGACAAAGAAAACAAGCTAATATTTACAGCCTCTCACTTCCCACAAGCAGATATAAAACTCATTAAAGGTTTACATCTTCACTAAGTCCGTCCAAGTAGAGTAATTGAACGTTAAAATAGATGACAAATCTGTATCGTTTTTTGCTCTATTGCCTCAGTTTTAACTCTATTCTCAGCAAGTGATATATTCACTTTTCCTAATTGTTGCTAGTGTACTTTTAAGCCTAAAAACTTTAGCTAAACCGTATAGCTAACAACAAATGAGTATGCCATGAGAACTACCATAATCCTGTTTATGATATTCATCAGTACAGCAGCACAGAGTAAAGTATTACCTGCTGAATATTTCACTAAACAATCAAATTTTAGCAGCATTAAACTATCCCCTGACGGACTATATTTTGCCGCAACCGTGCCTAAACAAAAAAAAACAAATTTAGTGATTGTTGATCGAAAAAAAATGAAACCTCTAGTTTCATTCGGTTTTGGTGAAAATGAACATGTTGGTAAATTTTATTGGGCAAGTGATAATCGAATAGTGTACAGCAAGGTTTATCAGAAAAAAGATCGTGAAACAAAAACTAACAAAGGAGAATTGTTTGCCGTAAATATTGATGGCAGTAAGCACCTACAGATTTTTGGTTTTAGTGACAAAAAGAGCAAGCTTAAAAGTAAAAGGGGCCTTGATGCTAACGCTAAAATTGTTCATATGTTACCAAATGATCCCGATCATATATTAATAAAAGCCAGTAAAAAGAGTGGTGACTCAGATGACCCTGCTAAAGCTTTTAAAATTAATATTTATAATAAAAAGCGCACCTTAGTCACTAAAACGCCACTAGGAAATATGAGAATTGTATTTAATAGTGATGGTATTCCTGTTATCGCTAGTGGCAAAGATAGAAAAGGTAAAAGCATAAAATATCTTTATCAAGATGAGTCTTGGCAAGAGATAGCAAAAGATAACCCTTTAAGAAATTACTCAGCAGTTTCTGTCAATGCCGATCAGAGCAAGCTATATCTAAAAAAATCATTTAAAAAAGGTGGCACTTCAGCACTTTATCAATACGACTTTAAAAGCAAAGAAATCTCCCTACTTTTTAACGACCCTATTGTAGATATTGAAGCATATATCAGAGAGCCTGGTACGGGTATTATTGTTGGAGTGAAAACAATGTTTGATGGCATACAATATCACTACTTAGACAAGACAAGACCTTTTAGCAAAACCCACCAATTGATAGCGCAATCTTTTCCGGGATATGACATATACATTACAGCCAATGCGGTTACAGATAATGAGGCGGTCATCACCATTAAAAGCGATAAAAACCCAGGTGAATACTATTTATATAACCGCGATAAACAGTCAATTGACTTCCTAATTAGTAAAAAGCCATGGCTTAATGAAAGCCATATGGCACAAAGAAAAATTGTTCAATACACAGCAAGAGACGGAAAAACTATTTATGGCTATTTAACTATGCCTAATAGTGACAAACCTTTGCCATTAATTGTTGATGTGCATGGTGGTCCATTTGGCGTACAAGATAGTTGGTTTTTTAATAGTGATGCACAGTTTTTTGCTAATAATGGTTATGCCGTTTTACAAATTAACTTCCGCGGCTCAGGTGGCTACGGCTCATCTTACGAAAAAGTGGCCTATAAAAAACGAAGTACGCTAATTCAACACGATATTATTGATGGCACTCGTTGGGCTCAGCAACTGGAAAGCATAGACGATGACAATGTATGTATTATTGGTGGCAGTTTTGGTGGCTATTCAGCCTTAATGTCGCCATTAATTGAGCCTGAGTTATATAAATGCTCTATCAGTCGCTATGGTCCATACGATTTAGTTTATCAAATGAGTAATGCCGATTACATGAGTAAAGATTCTGTATCAGTGGGTGCTAAAAAGAAATACGGAGATAACGAAGCACATTGGAAGAAAGCTTCGCCGCTTAGTTATATTGATAAGTTAAAAACACCATTATTTATTGTTACTGGTGGTAAAGATACCCGAGTCCCCCCACAAAGTGCTTGGAATTTAAAGGAGGCTTTAGACAAGAGAAACATTTCCTATCAATGGCTTTATAAAGAAAAAGAAGGTCACGGCTATAAAAACCCAAAAAACAAACTTGAGCTTTATCAAAAGAGCCTAGCTTTTATTAATTTGCACCTACAAAACAATAACTAATACCAATCAGTATAAGATTTCAGCGGGTGAGTAGGTTTGATTGTTTCCCCACTCGCCCTTTTTTATTCTAAAGAACCTACCCTTGATACATAGTATCTAATTCTTCTCGTGTCACCGATCTTGGTAACGTTGGAAAGCCGCTTTCGCAACGTTTTCCCTTCATTTTCATATCAGCAATGGTATTGCTAACAAATAGCTTCAAATAGACATCAATCCCTTCGAAATTAAAGCGAATCACTTGATTACTGTTGTAGCTAATGCTCTGCGTGTAAGTCGTTTGCTCTTGGTCATTTTTAACCATTCTTACCTGTACCTCTGTGCTCTCTGGCTTAGAATTAACCGTTAAACAAGCAGTATATTTCTTGGGTTCACTACAGACCTCTTGCCCATCTAATGCCCATAAACGGCCAAAAGTTGCATAACTACTACCGAGCGGTTCACTTGCTTGATAATCGTAGTCAATAAGCTGGGCTGAGGTACATGCCGATGCACTGTTAGTTGATAGCGCAGCACTCAATACTAGTGCTGTAGGTAAAATCAACTTCATTGATAAGTCCTTTATTTCAATAGATTAGTCTTAATTAAATTACAGCAAGAAAGCTTTCGAGACAAATAAATAGGCAATGATAAATCCTAGTCATCAAAAACAAAACTGAAATTCAGCCATAAAAAACGCCAGAGATAATTGCTTATCTCTGGCGTTTTAGTCATTGTAATGACTGTGTTAACTACACTTGCTGATGTCTGCTATTTGAATAGCATCTAGCTACATAGTTAAGTGCTAAATAATAAGTTAGTTAAAATCAACCGCATCACTATTATCACCTCGACCAGCGTAACCCCAAGTTACCACAGTACCGTCGGTTTTAATCGCAGCAAAAGCATAAGCATTGCTAACGATGCTTTCAACACCTGTCACTATCTCGTGGCCATTACCATAACTATCATTACCCCAAGTGACCACTGAGCCGTCTTTTCGAAGAGCTGCAAAAGCACGATTGTTTGAGGTAATAGATACTACATCAACTAAGTCAGCCGTAACCGCACTACTATCACCACCATATTCTGTTGCATCTGGGTCTATGTCACCCCAAGAAACCACTGTGCCATCATCTTTAAGGGCTGCATAAGCTTTATAACTTGATGTGATACTCACTACACCCATTAACGAGCCAGTTACTGCACTTGAGTTAGCACCATAAGCCACATCTCCCCAGCTCACTACGGTACCATTTTTCTTAATAGCGGCAAATGACTTGTAATTATTCGCGATAGAAACTACATCAGCTAAAGCATTGACATCATCTTGATTTGCACCGCCAGAAGAGTAACCCCAGCCAACAAGACTATCGTCTGTTTTTATTGCTAAAAAAGCATAGTAGTTCGAGGTAATATCCTTGATATTAGTTAACTTAACAGGATCGTAAGCTTTCAGGTAGGATGAGGTATAATCCCCCCAAGAAACGACTGTTTTATCACTCTTTAAGGCAGCAAAACCACCATTATTAGAGACAATTTTAGTGACACCCACTAATTGATCCAAAATTGCTGAGTCGGTAGTATTACCTTTCTTTTCATCAACATCACCCCAAGTAACTACAGTGCCGTCTTTTTTAAGTGCGGCAAAAGCATACTGATTAGAGGCAATAGAAACAACATCAGTTAATTTTTCTTGAACTAAAGCACTATTACCGCCCTTGTTTTGATCACCCCAAGTAACTACAGAACCGTCTTTTTTAATTGCAGCGAACGCGTATTTGCTCGACGCAATTGAAACAACATCTGTAAGCTGATCCTGTACCAAATCACTATTAGCGCCTGCTCCTTCAGATTCATCGCCCCAAGTCACTACTGTGCCATCATTTTTAATGGCGGCAAAAGCATAATTACTGCCAACAACTTGGTGAACATCTGTTAACTGATCAGCAATAGCATCCGTATTCCCGCCTTTATCTGTATCACCCCAAGTAACCACGCTGCCATCAGTTTTTCTAGCTGCAAAAGCATAACCAAATTTAGCTCCGATAATTTTAAAACTAGGAGTAATGGTTAAACTAAGATCATCGCTCAGCGTGCCACTGTTATCGGTATAGCTAACTGAAACAGTAACAGTGCCCGCCTTTATTGGCGTCACTAAACCATTCTCATCAACAGTAGCTATGTTAGTGTCACTTGAAGTCCAAACAGAATCGCCACTAACGTCTTTAATTTTATCATTTGAAAAACTAGCGGTTGCACTATATTGCATGGTATTAACATCATCTACTGTGTTAGCAGATGAGGCAATTACAAGGTCAGTAAGAAATACATTTTTTTCGTAAAACTTTGCAGAGATTTGACATGCTTCTTTAATCAGGCCTGTAGTATAAAAATTCTCCGTCAATGTACCTTCACAACCACTTACGCTCTCAACTGCAAAAAGTGCGTCGGGTGTAAGCGTGATAGTAGCCGTCTCACCATACGAAATTATCTGCTTGCTTAAGTCAACCGCGCCACCTTCTGAAACTGTTGTTATTATTTCAAAGGTCTGCTCAACAAATGTGGCACTAACCTCACAAGCAGTATTAACTGCTGATGTGGTATATGTACCATCTTCTAAAGTACCTTCACAGCCACTAACTTCACCAATATCAAAACCTTCATCTGCTGTTAGATTGAAAATAGCTTTACTGCCGGGGTGAATTAATTGAGAAGATAAATCCGCACTACCGCCTTTGCCAGCGTTAATCAAAACAGGAACTCGCTCTAACATATAAGCAACATTTACGACACATGAGCCAGTAATAGCGCTTGTAGTGTAAATATTATCGACTAATTGACCTTCACAGCCCTCAATTGACTCTAATTCATAGCCATCGTCAGGAGTTACGGTAATAGAGACACTTTCACCTTCACGAACAAGTGTCGAGGCGATACTAGCCGTACCTCCTTCGTCAACATTAGTGCTAACTTTGAAACTATCTGCATCAAATGTTGGTTCTTCCTTATCGACTTCACAACCCACTAAGTTACCTGCAACAAATATGCACAGTAGTGGTGTCGTTAACTTACCCTTTTTTGCTGTTATTGTATTATTCATTTTTATGCTCTCTGTCTTGTCCAATGAGAATTATTGCAAAAGCTAAAGTTATAGTTGATAGCAATAAAAGTTCAGTAGAAATATCTTAATTCCCACCGCTAACAAATTTATATCTTCGTGGTAACCGTGATGATTTATCAACCAAAACCAGTGTTGAAAATTGCCGACAAATAAACAAGATTCGGGAAATCGTTTATCACTCTATTTTCTACTGCCAATATCATTTTTGAGTCTTTTTTACCTATTTACTTGAGGTAGAGGCATATTAAATGAATATTTATTGCGACAAGTTGGGTATTATTAATTTGGAAAAAGCTAAGCTGTTTTCTCGATTTAACGTTAGCTAAAAATCTATTAGGTAATAAGAAAATAAGTATAAAATTTTAATAATCCTAGAAAGAAAAACAGATAAAAGATGACTGTATATGAACATTGAAACCAAGTGGCTTAAAGATTTTGTAATATTGGCACAAACGCGTAATTTTTCTAAAGCTGCGGAGTTAAGGCATGTCAGCCAACCCGCTTTTAGTCGCAGAATTAAAACCTTAGAAAATAAACTTAACTGCAAGCTGGTGAGTCGCTTACATCAACCACTACAATTAACCCTTTCTGGTGAGATATTTTTAAATCGCGCCGAAAAAATTCTCGCTGAGCTTGATTTACTCAGTGAAGAGTTACAACAGCAAACGTTGCGTACACCATTAATATTTTCTGCCACCCATACTTTATCAATTGGTGTTTTTCCATCTATTGTTGAGCACATTAATAAACTGCCATTTACCTTAGATACTCAACTGAAAATTGCCGATGCTGATGATTGTGCAAACTTACTAAAACATAAACATTGCGATTACTTATTAGCCTTTAGTGATCCACTACTTAATGATTTTCATCATGACTCAATATTATTGACCAAGGTTAAGTTATTACCTGTTTGTCAGGGCAATGAGCAAGGCGAACCTATTTACTCGTTATCACAACCAAATAACAACGTGCCGTATTTAGCCTATCAAGAAAATATCTACCTCGATCGCATCGTCAGTAAGTTACTCAAAGATAAAAGACAGCAAATAAATTTTAATAAAATGCTCATGTCGCCAATGGCTGATAGCTTAAAAATGATGGCATTAAAAGGCTTAGGTGTGGCGTGGATCCCTGAGTTTAGTTTAGCGACAGAATTAGCAAGCCAACAACTGGTTGTTGCTGGAGATAAACAATGGCAACCTGAATTATCATTAAGGTTATACCGAGCTAAAAAAATGCATAACAGCCACTCTTTTCAAGAAAAAATCTGGCAGCACTTCAGTGAATTAAAACTTTAGGCACTCATTTTATTGGGCTGCAGGATAGTTATGCAGGCATTGCATAACATGCTTTGCAAATAGGCATTGGCAATAACTTCACGAAATTATTACCTTAGCGCCATCATACATCTACCCGTAAAAATCATGTCAGCTAGCATCACATCAATCAAAGAAAATAGCAGTTATCGT
>Ga0105359_10002128_pt1 | contig 16475 bp, 11 predicted proteins | sample GOMGulsemesocosm_6_FD_83659 | JGI IMG/M metagenome (GOLD analysis project Ga0105359, IMG submission 83659) | Methane-oxidizing microbial communities from mesocosms in the Gulf of Mexico - GOM8C Gulf of Mexico | ecosystem: Environmental > Aquatic > Marine > Cold seeps | place: Gulf of Mexico...
CACTACCTACAATCACTAATGCTTGTTCCACGCCTTCCATAGGATGATCAACCGTGGTAATTACAAAGTTTTCCCATTGATCTTTAATATCACTAACATTCAGCTTGCCGCTAGCAATAAGTGAATCGACAAGCTTACTTTTACCTATGGTACCAATAATAATTGGCGACTTACTCGGCGCTTTAACTTCTGAATTTTTAACATATTCTGGAGCTACTTCGCCCACCCGCTTAATATCCGCTTGCAAGCTCTCTGCTGCTAAATGTACACCTTCCCAGTCATTATCGTCTAGCCATAACGGCGCCGCTTGACCGTGGGAGAACACCTTAAAATCACCGTTATTCGGGCTTTCGGTTATTAAGGTATCCCTTAAGCCTATATGCGCTTTAATCTCTGCTGGTGCTTTTGCTACTTGCGCTGATAAAATATCACCGCCTTTACTGTTCAAGGTAATGTTATCTAGCTGTAAACTTTTATCGCTACGTTGAATATATAAGGTATGGGCACCGGTTGTAATTTGCGCAAAGGTAGTGGCGGTAACACTAACCCAGTCATTGCTTGCTTCACCTGTACCGGTTTGCCACTGACCCTCATCTAACTTGTAATAAAAGGCACTGGCAGCAAAAGAGCTGGCTTTAAGTCTAATTTGAAAATCAACATCAACAGCTTGGCTAACGGTAAAAGGAATTGTTAAGGCGCTGCTCGTGTGCTCGGCAGGATTGGTTAGTATCTGCGCTTCGCTGTCAGCCCAGGTAATATATTTACCTTGTGCTGCCCCGCCATCGTTTCTAATTACAAAGGATGATTGATCTTGCAGGAAAGACACTGTCTCAAGCTCAATGGTTAACGAGCTTGAGACTAAACTGGTTGGAAATATTTCTTTATGGCCTTGGTTTATTGCGGCATTAGTGACACTGGCAGTGGTATTAGCACCACTACAAGCTACTAAATTAATACTTGATATAAAAACAAGCATAGATTTTTTAAAATTCATAACGACCTCAACTCACTCTAAACAACTTTAGCTAGAGAAAGTAATAGATAATAGATAACGAAAAGTACTTTATGCTAACGCAACACCACCTAATAGTCAACTTGAACATTAGGTGGTGTTTAATATAGAACCAGAGTGACACCATAGCCGACCTTAGCACGATCAAATTTTTCTCAATGCACTACCATGTCGAGAGTTTAATCACTAACTCTGACCTGTGATTAAATTCTCGACTCTTGACCTGCTAGTTCTCATTATCGTTCTCACTTTAAATAGACAAATATCTTGTGTTTTATCCCATGAATACCCTTCAGTACTGTGAGTACTATTGAAATAATATATATATTCGTCACATAGCGGATTTCATTAATTTATTTTTACTAGGCTATAAGTTCATTTACGCTTCTTACTATCGCCACAAATAAAACATACTGTTGATTTATAAAAACAAAACGAAATTTTCCAGCTGATTATTTTGGTTATCTATTATCAAAAAACAATTCCCCATCAATAGTAACATTCAAAATGACTATATTTTTTATCGTTTTATTGTTATTTTTCTATTGTTAAATAGTTTTTGAGTTAATCGACTACCCATAATGGTGTCTAACTTATACGTTTTAAACAAAAAATAAGGATATATATTAATGAAGGGAAATAAACATTTTGATATTAACAGACAAAAATAATAATAAATTTGAAGAAACCGTTAACTCGATAGAATCAACATTAATATTGATTGAAATTGATATAACTAAAACTTACCAAACTATCAGGGGCTTTGGTGCAGCGAACACTGTATTTGATGGTGTATCAAAATTTCCTAATGCCACAGATATGCAAAAAGGCTATGGTATGGGAGATGATGAACTCGGTTTATCTATCTTCCGAATTAGCATCCCAGCTGATACTGACCAGTGGGCTTCAGTTGTTGCTGTTGCACATAATGCGAAAAATTTAGGGGCGACTATTTTTGCTAGTCCTTGGGAGGCTCCGGCAGATTTTTATGATCCAGATAACACCGAACAAAAAGTCATTTTGACTTCTATGTATACAGATTTTGTCATACATTTAAATAATTTCTATGATTATATGGCATCACAAGGGATTAACATCTACGCGATTGCAGTACAGAACGAACCTGATTGGCCAGCAAAAACCACCGCTTGGTCACCACAACAAGTTTTCGATTTTAGCAAACACCATGCCAATGAAATTAAAACTAAAGTCATGACTGCAGAATCGTATAGGTTTGACCGTGACTATTACACACCACTATTTAATGATTCCCAAGCACTGAATAATATTGATATTGTTGCCGGCCATTTATACACTGGCGGTTTAGGGCCAATACCTGAAGCAAATGCCAATGATAAAGAAATATGGATGACGGAATATCTTCGTAACGATGGTGACGACTTTGGTGGTGACGGTAGAGATTGGTCACAGTGGAGCGAGCAAGATAAATGGGAACAAAGTTTCATCATGCTTAACAGTATCCATCAAGCGATGGAAGATAACTGGCATGCCTATATTTGGTGGTATTTAAAACGCTATTATTGCTTTATAGGTGAAGGTGATAAAGGTGAAACTGAAGGAGCAATTCTTAAGCGAGGTTATGCATTCTCACACTTTGCTAAATTTGTCCGCCCAGGTTATCAACGAATTGATGTAAATCACGCTGAATCAGATCTTAGTATTACTGCCTATAAAGGCGACGGTAAAATAGTGTTGCAAATAATCAATGCTACGTCTTCTAACAATTTGTCACTTAAATTAACTATTCCTGACATTAAATTAAGCAATGGCATAGCCTATACCACATCGTTAGAAAAAAACCGAGAAAAAACAAATATTAACGTGACTAATACCCTCCCTACAATGGAAATTAGTGCAAAAAGTATTACCACGATGGTTTTTGAATATGATAACAATATATCGTTAGATACAGCGTCAATTCAATCTTCCACTGCTCTGTGTAACAATGCTATCTTTACTGTTAACAGCAACGTTGAGGCGGTTACTAACGATGCCCTATATCATCAATTGACCAATGCGGTAATAGCAGATACTTACGCAAGAGCTGGCGAAACCAGCTCAATTAATTACGAAAACGATGAAATATTGGCAGTTAAAACTGATAATGAAAATATTGATCGAAATAGAAAATCACTAATCAAGCTAGATGTCTCAACGTTTGCCGACGCTAAGCAAGTATTACTTAGACTTGTTCCTGAACAAGTTGATCATGGCGGGGGAACACTAATTTATGAAGTTGTTAGCGATGATAGCTGGAGTGAATCTACCGTTACTTGGGATACAATACCTGCCGGAACTGGCGACATTATCGCTGAAGTTGCAGGCTACGTTAAAGAAACCGCAATTACTATTGATATCACAGCAGCGGCTAAAGCCGAAGCGGCAGGTGATGGGGTATTATCTATACTAATCAGCAATCCCTCCGCTAGATACGTTAGTTTTCATTCAACTAATAGTAACAAAATGTCAAATCGTCCGCTTGTGCAATATATTTAATTGAGTGTGGATTAAAGAAACAGCAAGAATAAACTTTGGTAATTTAAAACGCATAAACTGCATGCCATAGAATTTAGTAAAAAATAGCATAACTACATAACTACATAACTACATAAATAAATGAGGGAATATGAAAGCCGCAAGCCATTTAAAAAATTATCTAACGAAAGATCTAAGTAAGTATTTAAATGAAATTTATCTAGACGAAATAAAGCAACACGATGCAGACAATAAAGTTGTTGAATTTTCTGATGTTAAAATTCGCTACTGTACTTATAAAGATTTTACATATTTATTTAAAACGATATTTATTAGAGAAGAATATCATTTCTCGACAGATAAAAAGCAACCTTTCATTATTGATTGTGGCAGCAACATTGGCATGTCAGTCACTTTCTTTAAATCTATTTTTCCTGAAGCCGAAATTATTGCGTTTGAACCTAACCATGAAGCATTTACTTGTTTAACTCAAAACATCGAAGGTAATAACTTCAGCTCGGTCAGTGCCAACAATAAAGCCTTGTCGAACACTGAAGGAACTATTGAATTTTATACCGATGGTAATGAACCTGGCTCACTGGTAGCAAGCACTTTGGAAGAACGGCTCTCTAACCAAAAAATTGAAGTTAGCGCGACTAGGCTGTCAAACTACATAAATAAAGACGTTGATTTTCTTAAAATGGATATTGAAGGCGCTGAAGTCTGTGTATTAAAAGAGCTCATTGCTAATAACAAAGCACATTATATTAAACAAATGGTAATAGAATACCATCATCATATTGATAAAAACAAAGATGACATGTCAGTTATATTATCGCTATTAGAACAAGCCGGTTTCGGTTATCAAATAGCTGGGCACCCTACAACTCCATTTATCAAACAGGAGTTTCAAGATATTTTAATTTATGTTTATCAAAAGTAGTTATTGTCAGTTAACTGAATTTACACATGAGCTAACGTAATGTGTGATTTATAATTTGTATCAAGCTTTGCTATTTGTACTTCTACAGTTAATGACCCAAAAAGAATACTTTCTAAGATTAATTAAGCCGTTGAAGGTATTCTCTCTTCATAAAACCTCTCGTTATTTTCAATTCAGCAGCATCAACAGCTGTAATTGGTTAAATTATATCGTTATATACACCAGATAGTTAAATGTGACGAGTAAATAATACCCTATAATCTACCTGTCTTATATTAACATCGTTGTTGATATGCAAATAAATAGGTTGGCTGTTAGTAAGTCTCTGTGCTTACCCAAGCCGTTACATTGATAGCACGACCAATTGTACTCACTTGGCTCTTGTACCATTCCTGCTCTCTCTGGGTTGAGTTCAATATAACGATACAGTTCCAGCAAGTATTTTTCGTTTTGAACTAAACAGGAACGATACCTGCCCTCCCATATCCGTAACTTAGGTGTAAGCCACTTTGACTGAGTTTATTTTATATAGCTTGTTTAAATGCTCCTGAATACCTTTGGTAATCCACTGACTTTAACTTTCCGCTCCCTGTTTATTAATAAAATTATTTGAGGCGACAACTATCCTGACACAGGGGGTCATTTCTTAACAGTATTCGCCATAAATAAATAATAAGTATAAGAGAAATCAACATCAAGCTAAGTTCACTTTTCCATAGGGTTATTCTATGTAATGCATCAATAGGTTTATTTGTGAATAATAGCAACATATTGTGCCCCTCCATGAGCCAAGAGAATAAATTATAACCCGAATGCAATATAAATGCGTATACAATACGCCCTGTTTTTATGGTTAGGTATGCAACGACGAGTGAGAAAATAAAGAGCTGTAAATATTGTTGAGCATTTGAATGTATAATTGTAAATAAAACAGATGTAATTAAAATAGCACCTAGCAAAGCATATTTATTTTTACATTTAGACAGAAGTGGCCCTCTATATATCATTTCCTCTACCAAAGGTCCGACCAGTGAATGAACTAGGGCAAATAATAGAAAAGTAGCAAAACTACTCCCTAACTTGTCATTCCTTTCTATAACCACCTCCTGTGGCTTAAAATCCCATAAATTACTAGCTGCCTCAGGTGAAAATTGAGCAACAATTAACACTTCAATGGCATTAAAACCAAAGGCTAAAGGTACAAATAAAAAACTAATTGTAATTGCAGAAAATATATTTTTAACGGAAATATTTGAAAAGGATAATGGTTGTTTAATATGGACATCATTCTCTATCAGTATCTTTTTATACGCTATTAATATAAATACAGAAAAAATAATGTAAGATACTTTTTCTGCATAAAAGGGTGTCAACCCTACTTCAATAAATATTGGTAATAAAGTTATTTCTCTCACTATTGAAAAAATAAAGAATATAAAAATGCCAGATAAACAAAGCTTTAGCAAAATAGGCTCCTTTAGTGAGTGTTTCAAAAGTCAATAAAAGAATTATTAATAATGATACACATCCAAAGCTTCCATCAAATTTAATTTAAATAGGGCAAAATTAATTACCCTAACATAAACTTACTCTAATTAATCCTGAATCTACGACTGATAAATTAGAGGGAAAACATATTCATTAAGAAAGTTAACGTATGCTTCATGTACATCGTTTATTGTTTGTCCGGTTCCACTTTGTGGATTATCAATTAATGGTTTTACGTCACCACCATTTACTTCTTCAATTTCATTTAACGTTAATTTACGCATTTTGGTATACTCCATTTGAACTCATCATTTTTATGATGAGTTTGTTAAGTATCAAGGCTAATTGTTTATGCAATGCCTTGATGGTTAATTAGGCTGGCTTTAACTGTGCTCGCGAAAGTTTGGTTAAAGTCAGCCGCTTTATTCACAAGTTACGTTAACTTAATAACTTCAACGCAAATTGCAGAATTTGTGTTAATAAATTATAAACTGTGCTTTTTAAGAGACAGAGTTAAAGATATCGTCATAGATATCTCCTACATCAGGAAAGCCTATGTCTGGTATGCAATCATCGACAACTCCACCATTCACTTCTTCAACTTCAGTTAACACTAAGTCACGCATTTTGTTATACTCCATTTGAACTCATCATTTTTATGATGAGTTTGTTAAGTATCAAGGCTAATTGCTTATGCAATGCCTAGATGGTTAATTAGGCTGGCTTTAACTGTGCTCGCGAAAGTTTGGTTAAAGTCAGCCGCTTTATTCACAGGTTATGCTAATAACACATAACCTGTAGAATTCGTTGATTAGTTAATATTTTCCTTAAACATTAAAAGCGCCGGTGTTATTGACAATGGTTATCCATTCACTGCCTGATTTTGATTGCAATAAAGGTTGGTACTCAGCTTGCATCGCCGCGCGCACTTTAGTTTGTGTTTGTTCAAAACTGGCAAGAATTTCTGGCTTTACCCGTAACACTCTAAAGTGCGGGCCATCTTCAATAACGTTAAACAAAGCTAACATAGGTTGATAACGTGTACGGCGGTAGTCATGAATAACCACAGTGGTTTCAGCATGGCTGATAAAAGCGGCGGTTAACGCACATTCAACGCGGCGTCTTCCGTCTATAAAGATAAAATCAAACTGCTTGCTAAAATGCATTGGCACTGAGCTATAGTTCAAGCAAATATCTGCTTGGCTTTCTCTTGGGCCAATTAAATCAATTGTTAACGCCGTTACTTGAGTACGCTCCGACAATGCCTTACACACAGCGTGTTGATAACTCTTATTATGATCTATAGTCATCAATGAGCCATTGCCTTGCTGGTCAAGCAAGTCTGCTAGCATTAGTGAAGTAATACCGCTGCCCCATTCAAGAATATTACCGGTTTTACCGTTACCATAAAGTTTGCTCAGGGCTCTTAAATCCCCTAAGTAACTGCCTTCTTTTATGGTATCGTCACAAACATTACCGTCTTCTTTTAAAACCTGGCCATTAAATTCAAACTGATATATTTTTTCTTGGGTGATATCGTCCACAAAACTTTCCTTATTTTTGTCTTCTTATTACACGGCTACGTCGGCTGCTAACGGAGTTAAACTCGTTTGGTTTAGACTCTCTTGGTACTGTTTAATATGTGTTGTTAATAAATCTATCGCGCCATCTCCCCAGCGAAGGCTAGCATTACGGCCGTCCCATGTGATATTGTCGTAGTTATATTGCGTGTGATTTCTTTCACATAAGGTGTGCAGCGCCGCTTTCACTTTGTCGATTGTGATAGTTTTTCCGGTATTGTTAATCACATAGTCTCTAGGGCTAAATTTATCTATGTTTTCAATAGTATTGGTTATAGCAAGTGCTAACGCATTAGCATCTGGCGCAAATAATTGTCCGGTTTGCTCGTTAATGTGTTTACTGGTGGGCATAGCAACATCGTTTGCCACCAAAAAAGGGCGGTCGGCTGATAAACATTCTAATTTAAAACGATTGATGCCTTCGCTTCGGGCACTTAATAAACCTATTTTAGCTTTATTGATCCAATTATTTATTTCTTCTTTGCTATTCTGTAAATCACGGTTACTGTAAATGTCAGCATAAGGGAATGAGATATTTGGTGCGATGCGCCGGGCAAGTTCAATACATTTGTTCCGGTATTTAAACTCTTCACTACTACCGCTATTTTCAAAGTGGCCAAATAAAACAAATTTGTACTGGGGTAGTTTTGCCGCCGCTTCAATCAATAATTCGATACGTTTGCGCGTGCTCCAGCACGCTATTTGAATAACATCGTATTCAGGTTCATTGTTTTGCGGAAAAAAAGCATCATGGTCAACAAAGTCTGGAGGGCCAATATCAAGCAGAATAGTTTCAGGTGCGTTTTCTTTGGCATGCTGCCAAGTGGTTAGATCATCAATCATAGCAATATCAGCTAACGTGGCTTCATTAGCGCCATGCCAGCCATGACGCTCGATGATATAAAATAATTTTTTCAGTTCAGGGTACATGCCAACAACAGGGTCAACTTGATTTGAAATCAACACACCTTTTATCACTTTATCGTTGCTGATAACAGGCTCTTGCAGTACTGCTACACTGATCCATGAGGGTTTAAAAAATTTTTCTTTAACTTTCATATGCTAGTTCTCTTGTTGTTGTTGTTGTTGTTGTTGTTGTTGTTGTTCAGGGAGAGCAAATTTTTTTTTCCCTGCTAGTTGCAGCTTTCCTTGCTTTTTAAAGTACATTTTTCCTACATTTTTTTTTGTATAAGCGAGAATACGCTGCGCCTTAATAAATTGTTTTAACTGTTGTTTAGCATTTTTCTTATTAACATTATTGATAACTATGTCGATGAGCAAAGTTATATTTCCCTCTGACCATTCAAAAGGATATTGTGGATATACACCGCTCCGTTCAATACGTGCCAAACTTTCTTTATTTATATTCGCCCAAATAATATAACCTATGGGTTGTTCAAATTGATCGTGAAAAACTTTATAAGTGTTTGCTTTGCTGGCTATTTTTAAACAAGTGAAAGTTTGTGGCGTTGTTGCTTCATTAGTCGTTGAACGCACATTACATAGCTGGGCAAAATTTTCTGCAAATTCTTGATCCATTATTATTCCTTGTTATTATTAAATTAATCTAGCAATATCCGTTTAAACGATTGCTTGGAGCAGCGTTATAATTGAACGTTTAAAATTATAATAATTAAATGTTAGTTGCTTATCTTCCATAGTTTCCACAGTAGCGATTAATTTATCAGCTGAGCTATAAAATTTTTTTTCGTTTTGACTGGCTAAGAAAAAGTTTTCAGACTTGCTTTCAAAGGTTATTTCTATTTGCTTAAGTTTGAAAATAATACAAGATTCATTATTTGTATCATTAAACATCCAACGGGCTAAGTCGCGATATTGCGCTATGATGTCACCAAAAGTGCTCACCTCTGCTGTTTCGATATCTTCTGACAAATTATTTTTAAGCTCGCTACGGTAAAATATTGGAATATAATAAAGCTGACGTAGTGCCCTGATAGCGCTAATTTTTTTAAATGCGTCCACCGTCACTTTACTTTGTGCTTTGCGATAATATGACTTAATAACGACATTAAGGTTATAACTTAAATTGTCAGCCGCTAATGCTTTCTTTTGATTTAACTCAGTAAATAGTGCAGTGATAAATTCAGTAACAGGGTCTGGCGCTTTAGCCCTTTCTCGGCCTAGTTTTATTTTTTCATTATCAGCTAAGAGTACTTTTTTGTAAGCTGAAACTAGTTTTTCATAAGCTGCTGAATTAGTGACTTTCTCAACAGTACTATCTGCTGGTAGCCCGATGACACGTGCAAAATGATAGTTGAAATAGGCATCATATTGTTCATTGTAGTAATTTACTAAAGGAGCTGCATTTAACTCTGTGAAATTATATTTGCCATTATGGTAAAGTAGCTCATTAATTATTTGTAAGGGGGCATTGTGTTCAGTAAAAAAAGCCTCATTCGGGAAGTTCAAAATATAATTCTTGCCGCCATCAAGAAATGATGCGGTGGTTAAATCTAACCACCGGCCATCAAAAGCAATATTTGAGGGCGTAATAGCGCCATGACAAAGGCGAAAGGCTTTAGCAAAGGCAAATTGATTAGCACTGTTTTGCAAAAAACTACCCAAATACAGAATAAAATCATTAGGTGAACTAAATTGCTGTGCTAGCGTTTTATTGACTTGGCGAATACGGTGTTGTTCGCTATTTAATCGGTGTTTATATTGCTGTTTGATTTTAAAATCGGTTATCGGAAAAAAATGCCCCGGACGAGCGGCAACTTCCCGCACTAATAATGCCCCTCGCCCAAGCCCGGTTTTGCTTTTGTGATGTGAAGGATAAGCAGTATCGTCGCCGGTACAAATAATACCAACGCAATTAACCGCACCTAGTGGTAGTATTTCATTTAATATGCTGGCGAAAACGGCCTCATAAACGGCGTCAATTAAGCTTAGACCTCCATTGGAGTACCACTTATTAGTACTTTCACCAACCAAGGGGGTTGGGCCAATGCCTTTAACTTGTAGTTGACCAAAGTTGCCACAACGGGCTGCCCCTCCGTTAACCCCTATACCACGTCCGCCATAGCGCTCCGCTAAAAATTTTTTTTCATTTTTCGACAATCGACTTTCAGCCATTAATTCAGAGGCCGTAGAAAAACTAAAATCGTCTTTAAAATGCTTCTCAATATCAGCAATATTATGGTGTGAACTGTATTTTTGATATGCTTTTTCATCTAACCAGACAAGTTGCTGTTCTTTTAAAGCAAACGCTGTAAAAGGTACAGAGTTTGCCTTAATCGTGGTAATTTTGCGAGTTAACATATTTTCCATTTCTTTTTATTTTCCTTTGGATCTTAATATTTAAAAATCAACCAACACATTCAGCCATATTTATTTGCCGTTCAGCTGAAGCAACCGTTTCTGGCCGATGAGCCACTAATATTCGTGTGATTTTAAGCTGCTTGATATTGTTATTTAGCATTGACTCATTGTCTATATCGAGGTGGCTAGTCGCTTCATCCATAAATAAGATGCGTGGCTGTCGATATAAGGCACGCGCCATTACAAGTCTTTGTTTTTGCCCACCGCTAAAGCTGGAGCCCATGTCACCCACTAATGAATTGTATTGCATCGGCAATTTAATAATTTCCTCGTGGATACAAGCCCATTGGGCACAAAGCTGCACTTTTTCTAGATTGATTTGCGGTTCAAAACAAGCAATATTTTCATTAACAGAGCCGGTGAGCAGTTGGTCGTCTTGCATCACCCCAGCAATTTGGCTGCGGTAATGCGGCAAGTTAACTAGTGGCAGCCCATCAATGAGTATTTCGCCTGACGTTGGCGTTATTAACCCCATTAAGCATTTCAACAGGGTAGTTTTACCACAACCGCTTGGGCCAGTAATCGCAACGGTTTCTCCTGCTTCAATGACAAAGCTTAAGTCTTCAAATACTGGGGTATCGTTTTCTCCGTAACTACAACTCAAATTTTTTACTTCTATTTTCCCGGTAATGACTTGTGATGAATGCTGAGCTGTCGGTTCATCGTTAGTTGTTAGCTCGTGCTCGTCAATATTTTCTGGTTCAGTAAAAGCGATGTCAGCAAGGCGGTTCATATGCAAATCAAGCATTTTAAATTCGATCCACTGGCGTATTAGACCATCCATTGCTGAGATGAATCGTCCTTTGTAACTCATAAACGCGTATAACATACCAACAGACATTAAATTGCCCATCACCGCCGTCGCGGCAAAATAAATCACCAAAATATTTTCAATACCAAACAAAAGGCTGTTAATAGCGCCATAGCTAATTCGCCAACGCGCCATTTTAATGTTTTTGTTCATCACATCGGCTAGTTTATTTTGCCATTGGTTTTGGCGGTCATGCTCGCGTTGAAACAATTTAATGGTTTGAATTGCTCTCATTGACTCCATAAAGTGAGAATTTTCTTTGGCACTAACAATGATGCTTTCTTCAGCTAGTAAGCGAAATGGCCGATAGGTTAGCCAACGGAGTAAACCGTAGATAATAACCACGGCTATTACAATAAAGGTCAAGTTAACATCGTAATAAAACATGGCAACTAAAGTGATAATAGCCATAACACCGTCAACCACAGCGGTCACTAAACCAGTGGTTAATAACTGCCTAACATTGCCAAGAGAGCCAAAACGAGAGACGATATCGCCCATATGGCGCTTGCCAAAATAATCCATGGGTAAACGAATAAGGTGTTTAAATAGATTAGCCGACATTTGCATACTAAGGCGGTTGGAAAGGTGCAAGATAACAAATTCACGCAAGGAGCCAGTACCAACCTGTATTAACATTAACAGGCCAAAGCCTAAAGATAATACTAAAAGTAAGTTATCGTCACGACGCAAAATAACATCGTCAACTACCGTTTGCATAAAAAAGGGCGTGATAATGGCAAAAATTTGCAAGGCAAACGCCAATAATAATATTTGACTAATACTGCGTTTTAGCCCGGTGATTTTTGACCAAAAGTGCCAAATCGATAGCGTTTGTTTTTCTTCTTTTTCTTCAAAACCATCGGTTGGTGTTAACTCCAGCGCAACGCCAGTGAAATGTTTTTCAAACTCCTCAATTTTTAATGACCGTTCACCGCTAGCTGGATCATGAATAACTACTTTATTTCGGGATATTTTTTTAAGTACCACAAAATGACTCATGTCCCAGTGCAATATACAGGGTTGTTGTAACTGGGAAATATCACTGACTTCAGCTCGCAAAGCCCGACATGAAAAATCAAGTCGACCTGCCATATCCATAAGCTGTTTTAACGTGGTGCCTTTACTTGAGATAGAAAAACGGGCGCGTAAACTGGCTAAATCAGTGTCAAAGCCATAAAAACCAGCAATCATAGCTAAACAAGCTACCCCACATTCTGCGACTTCAGTTTGCACTATTACCGGTAATTTTCGGCCGCCGGAAAAATTCAATAATGATTCGGGCCGGGCTATGGGTGACGTTAGTGATTGTGCCGTGGTCATTAAATACGCCCTTTTAAACTATAAAGTGGCTCTAGTAGCCATTGTAATAAACTACGCTCACTTAAACGTACATCTGCTGATAAGGTCATGCCTGGTTTTAATGAAAATGTTTTGCCATAAGCCTGCACTTGCGGTTGAGTTAGTGTGGCCTTCACCTGATACATAGGCTCTTGAATAGCAATGGGTAAATCCATAATTTCATTAGGCAGTAAAATGGTGGTAGATATATTGCTTAACTGACCAGAATAAATACCAAACTTTTGATAGGGAAAGGCGTCATAACGAATATCTAACGGTTGCCCTATATCAATAAAACCAGCAGATCGAACCGGTACCAACAAATGGGCTGTTAACGCCGAATTAAGTGGCATGATAGTCATTAAGGGTAAGGGAGTACCAGCTTGCATGCGCTGGCCTTCTCGTGCTTGCAAGTTATTAATGATGCCATTACGGGTTGCTTTGATAATGTGTGCTCGTTGTCCATGCAACTGAGCAATGCGTTGGGCTAAATCACTTAACCTAGAGCGTAATTGGTCAATGTTATTTGCATTTTCATGGGGTAGTAAATTAAGTTCGGTTTGTAGTTGTTGCGCTAGATTTTGTTGTTGAATTTTGGTTCTTAGTAACTGTTGTTTATCATTAACATTATCCAGCTCTTGAAACTGTGTTTGCTCAAGGCTTTCTGCTGAAATCATATTTTTTTGTTTAAGTGTATCGTAACGAGAAACGCGACCCTGCATTAACTCAATGCGTTTTGTTATAGTGCCAAGCTGTTGCTCTACGATAGTTAGGGTTTGTTGAGATGATTGAAGACGTTGTTCAATATCACCTTTACGACTTAAATAAATATTATTGGTACGAAGTAGTTGTTCATTTAAAAATTTTTTCTGGTTTTGATATTCTTTTAATAGTTGCGTTTCTAAATGTTGCCCCCCCTCAAGAACACGGTCACCATTTACTATGATTAAAGGTTGATCCTTTACAACTTCGTCGCCATTTTTAACAAGTATCTGTTTGATTATACCCGTATCTTCTGGGTAGATTTTAATTACTCCGCTAGGGGGGGCAAGCCATCCCGTGACAGTTTCTTTGCGAGCATAAGTACTATTGGTTAACCAAATAACACAGATTAAGAGCCATGCAACAAGAAGTGAGATTAAAACTCGATGAGAAAATTGAGGTAACAGTAATATTTCGCCGTGAAGTCGGTTTGTTTGCTGTTCAATTGCTTGTTGTCGAAAAAGCTGTGACATTAACCATCCTTGATAAATAAGTGCTAGAGTCAAAATAGTTTTACTCAAGCGTCCGTTGCTTCCTGATGCCTAATTACAATATACACACCACACCTTATAGTCAATATAAAAACATTGAAAACATAAAGGTTTATTTTTTATACCCTCCTACCTTTATCATCATACATTACACACCACTTTACAGAATCAACAAAAAAAACAATTAAAAACAACAACATAAGCAGAGGTAAGGATGTAAAATAAATGATATAAAATAAACAATATATTTAATCCGAACATTAACAAAACAAAAAAAACAAATAGTCAAAGTGAATTTAATGAACTTTATTATTCAAATAACATTTAGCTTTTTTAATGTGATACTCCTTAACAAAGTCTTATCTACCATTTTTATTATAACTGTTGCTAATTGTGAGCTAACAACCCCAAATATTGCTAACTAATACTGACTTTTCAACTTTGCTCATATTTTCTTATTTGATAAACAGATAAGCTCTGTTGCTTGAGCTTATCTGTGTAAAGTATATGACTTAGGAGTAATAACGGCTTTACTTATAGTGAATTATTGGGCGGTTACTGGCGGTGCTACTGTCAGTTGAATGAAAACTAACGTACTTATCCGTTGGGTTAGTCACTATAATAGAAAGTATTCCGTCCCCTGCTGCTTCGGCTTTAGCAACTGAAGTAATGTCAATGCTGATTGCTGTTTCATCAATATAACCGGTAACTTCTCTGATAATTTCACCACTACCTGCGGGGGCTGTGTCCCAAGTAACATCAGACTCAAGCCAACTATCATCTGAAATACGCTCATAACTTAAGCTACCACCACCTTGGTCTACTTGTTCTGGTGTTAGTGTTAATAGCACTAAATCGGCATTTTCTAGTGAAGAAACATCAAGTTTGAATAGTGTTTTACGGCTAAAGTTATCGTCACCCGTTTTCGTGGCTAGTATGTTATCGCTACCGTAATTACTTGAGCTGTTTCCACCAGCTCTAACATAAGTATCAGCTAGAACACCATTGGCTACTTCAAGGTATTGCTTAGTTGCATCATTTGGAAAAGCATCGCTATTGTCGCCAACTCCATCACTATCACTATCGCTATCTTCACTAGCATCTCTAGGGAATACGTCGGCATTATTACCTACACCATCGTTATCAGCATCTTTAGTTTCATTTACGTCATTTGGAAAGGCATCAACACCGTCAGCAACACCGTCGTTATCTGAGTCTGACGTTTCGCTGGCATTGTATGGAAAAGCATCTGCACTGTTTATCACAGTATCATTGTCACTATCTTGAGTACCGGCGACTGGAAATACTTCTACACCCGATAACGACATCACGTTGTTATCTGCAAGTTGAACACGTAGGAAACGACCAGTTGCTGAGATATCTATGGTTAATTTTGCGGGTGCTTGCCCACTTATATGTGTTTTTTTAACCGTAGCATCAGCTAATATATCGTTTAAATCTCGACCAGTTAAATCGTTCTCAGAGACAAAAACATAAAAATTAGTTAAGTTATTAGCAATACGAATATCATCAATCTGCTCGACCTTAGTTAAATCTACTTGCCACCAAGCATTACTTTCATCAACAGCATCATTTGACGATTGCGTTGTTGTTTTCGCTAATGAGATACTTTCGGTATAGTCAAAAATCAAGGTAGTAATACTACTCGCATCAAGCTTAGTAACAGGCTGTCCATCAACGATAGTAATATTACTGTTAACACGATCTTTAGTTAATGAAGTAGTGTAGCTCTCGCCGTTGACTAGTGTCATATTTGGTATCGCGATGTTAAGTGTTTCACTTTCGCTACTACTTGTATTGATTAACTGCAATACAATTTTTCCATCACCTTGATAGGCCGTGATGTCTAGATCAGAAACACTTTCACTGATGTCTATTCTTTCATAACCTGGGCGAACAAATTTAGCAAAATGAGAGAAAGCATAACCTCGTTTTAAAATTTCTCCTTCGGCTTCGCCTTTTTCACCGTCACCAATAAAACTGTAGTAGCGTTTTAAATACCACCAAATATAGGCGTTCCAGTGACTCTCCATTGCACGGTGAACGGTATCGAGCATAATTAAACTTTGTTGCCATTTAAGCTGCTCACTTGAGTCAGCCCAATCAATATCACCACCACCAAAATCCGTTTGATCATTTAAAAGGTATTCTGTCATCCATATTTCTTTGCCATTGGCGACCGCTTGAG
>Ga0105359_10002131_pt1 | contig 16460 bp, 7 predicted proteins | sample GOMGulsemesocosm_6_FD_83659 | JGI IMG/M metagenome (GOLD analysis project Ga0105359, IMG submission 83659) | Methane-oxidizing microbial communities from mesocosms in the Gulf of Mexico - GOM8C Gulf of Mexico | ecosystem: Environmental > Aquatic > Marine > Cold seeps | place: Gulf of Mexico...
ACCGTTATACAATGAAGATAAAACCCATGTACTTGCTGTTAACGGTGAAATCTATAATCATAAAACCTTAGCCAAAGAGCTTACGGTGGATTTTGAATTTCAAACCGCGTCTGACTGTGAAGTAATTTTACCGCTCTATAAAGAACATGGCGTAGACTTTGTTGATAAATTACAAGGCATGTTCGCGTTTTGCTTATACAACGCTGAAGATAACAGTTATTTAATTGCCCGTGATCATATTGGTATTATCCCGCTTTATACCGGTTATGATGCTGACGGTAACTTTTATGTGGCTTCAGAAATGAAAGCGTTAATGCCAATTTGTAAAACGGTTGAAGAGTTTCCTCCGGGGCATATTTTAGATAGCCGTGTTGGTGAAAAACAACAGTACTATAAGCGTAACTGGCATCAATATGCAGCGATTAAAGACAATACAACCAGTACGGTTAAGATTCGCGAAGCATTAGAAGAGTCGGTAAAAAGTCACTTAATGACTGACGTACCCTACGGTGTATTGTTGTCTGGTGGTTTAGATTCTTCTTTAATCTCGGCAATTACGCAAAAGTTTGCTGCTCGTCGTATAGAAGACAACGATTTACAAGAAGCTTGGTGGCCAAAAGTGCATTCATTTGCCTGTGGTTTAGCGGGCTCACCCGATTTAATTGCTGCGCAAACCGTTGCCGATAGTATTGGTACTATTCATCATAGTGTCGTTTTTACCGAGCAAGAAGGTATTGATGCGTTAAAAGAAGTGATTTATCACTTAGAAACGTATGACGTTACTACTATTCGTGCTTCTACTCCGATGTACTTAATGGCAAGAAAAATTAAAGCCATGGGCATCAAAATGGTACTGTCTGGTGAAGGAGCTGATGAAATCTTCGGGGGGTATTTATATTTCCATAAGGCACCTAATGCTCAAGAATTCCATGAAGAGTTAAACCGTAAACTCGATCGCTTACACAAGTTTGATTGTCTACGCGCTAACAAATCAATGTCTGCTTGGGGAATTGAAGCCCGTGTACCCTTCTTAGATAAAACCTTTATGGATGTAGCTATGCGCATCAATCCTGAAGATAAGATGTGTGGTAACGGTAAAATGGAAAAAGCTATTTTACGTGAATCTTTTGAAGGTTACTTACCCAAAGAAATTTTATGGCGCCAGAAAGAGCAATTTTCTGACGGTGTCGGTTACTCTTGGATAGACGGCTTAAAAGCACACGTTGAATCTTTAGTTACCGATCAACAGCTTGACAATGCACACATAAGTTTTCCGGTACATACACCTGATAACAAAGAAGGTTATTACTACCGCACAATCTTCGAAGAAAAATATCCATTAACCACGGCTTCAGATTGTGTTATGGGTGGCAAATCTGTCGCGTGTAGTACTGAAGAAGCACTTGCGTGGGATGAAAGCTTTAGAAATAACGCCGATCCTTCAGGTCGTGCCGTGTTAAGTGTTCATAACGAGAGTTACTAAAACGCTGAAAGCGAAACGAGTTAATTAACGATCAAAAAAGGATAAACATTTGTTTATCCTTTTTTATTGGCCTTTTTACGACATGATCTGAGTAAATATATTTACGCGTTATAAATTATTTACAATCTCTTTTACCAGTGGCGGACCTTGGTAAATAAAGCCGGTATACACTTGAACTAAGCTAGCACCCGCGGCAAGTTTTTCATTGGCATCGCTACTTGAAGCAATACCACCAACACCAATAATGGGCAATTTGTTATCAAGCGCTTTACTAAGCAGTTTGATCACGGTAGTGCTTTTGTCTTTTACTGGTGCTCCGCTCAAACCACCCTGTTCATTACCATGCTCAAGACCTTCAACCCCTTCACGTGATAAGGTGGTGTTAGTCGCAATCACCCCATCAATATTATGATTAATTAAGGAAGCCGCAATCGAAACGATTTCTTCTTCATTAAGATCTGGGGCAATTTTTACGGTAATAGGTACATATTTGCCATGCAGCTCCGCTAACACTTTTTGCTCTGCTTTTAGTGCCACTAATAATTCATCTAATGCTTCGCCGTACTGTAATTCACGTAAACCTGGAGTATTTGGAGAAGAAATATTAACAGTAATGTACGTAGCGAAATTATAGACTTTACGCATACAGTGAATGTAATCATCTTTGGCATTTTCTTCGCTGGTATCTTTATTTTTACCAATATTGATACCCAACACACCTTTAAAGTTTGCAGCCCGTACTTGTGATACTAAGTAATCAACCCCTTTGTTGTTAAAGCCCATACGGTTTATGACCGCATTAGCTTCAGGCAATCTAAAAATACGAGGTTTTTCATTGCCTGGTTGAGGACGCGGTGTAACAGTACCTACTTCAACAAAACCAAAGCCCATGGCAGCAAAAGCATTAACACATTCGCCATTTTTATCAAGGCCTGCCGCTAACCCGACCGGATTAGGAAAATCAATCCCCATGACGTTCACCGGTTTATTGACGACAGTTTGTCGATAGAAACCGTTAAGAACAGTAGCTCCAGTACTTTTTAACCCTTTAATGGTTAATTCATGAATAGTTTCAGCATCAAACTGAAAAAGTACCTTACGAATGGCTGAATAAAACATATTACCTCTGCGGTTGCTATAAATAAAAAATCCTCGGCTAGCGTAGTAGCCAGACAAGGATTTTAACAGTTTACTCTTTTATTACATAGTTTTGTTGTTATCAAAACAAAATTAGTAATGATTTATGACTAATTTTCGGTCATTAATCGTTGGCAATTTAAGCTAAGGAGCATCAATTCACGCAGCGCAACGGAGAATTTTGCAAAATCGTGAGTTTGTTCCACTTTAAAATCAGAGAGAATGTTTTTCCAACGTGCTAGTGGTTGTTCGTTCGTGACTAGCCACTCATTCAGAATTTCATCTAGATTGCCCGTTTTTGCCGAGCAATCACAACCAAGTACCACACTGGTCAGTGAGCGTTGCTGCCAATCTAATTCTTCTCTAAATGATGCTCTAGCGAGTGCTTGCCAATGGCTCCCTACCGTTTGACGGGTAATTTGATCTAGGAACCAATGAAGCTCTAACCGCACGCCCAATTTGAAATATAAACTAGCCACTAATTCGACATCTTTATTATGCTCGGCTGCCGTTTCGGCAATATCTAGGGCTGAAAAGATGGTACTTAATTGAGATATTCTCACAGCGACATCTTTAGGTACTGCCGCAGAAGTAAGATCAGCTTCAAGTCGATCTAACTGCTGAGCTTCACTGTCAATCATAAAGCTACGTAGTTTCTCTGCCATAACACTAAAGGTAGGTTGGTACAAAGAAATAGATTGTTCAATACCGATAGATTTATTGCGATGGCGAATAAACCAACGAGTGGCACGTCTTATCGTCCGGCGGTATTGAAATAGCATTTCCGTTTGAATCGCTGTTGAAATCTTATTATTAAGCACTTCAATTTTTTGCCAGAACTCTTCTAGCTCAAAAATAGCACTAGCCATGGTATAGCAAATGGCAATTTCAACGACACTTGCGCCAGTTTCTTCTTGCATGCGATTAACAAAATTAAAGCCCATATCATTACCAATTTTATTGGCCAGTTTGGTGGCAATGATTTCACCTCGAAGAGGATGTTGCTGCATTTGTGCTTGGTACTTATCACGTAGCTGTTTTGGAAAAGCGCCAATCAGCAGTCTGTCGTAATAAGAGTTACCGGTAATCTCCGCATCAACTAAGTCTTCTTTCAACACCATTTTACTGTAAGCAAGTAACACCGATAATTCCGGTCGTGTTAACCCGTTACCATGAGATAATCTATCGGCAATCTCTTCATCATCAGGAATAAACTCCAACCCTCTGTCAAGCTTACCGGTACGCTCTAATTCATGAATAAAACGTACTTGTTCCTTAAGTTGGCTAACGCCACGAAGTGCAGTAACTGAAATAGAATGCGTTTGGCGATAACAATCTTCAATCACTATATCACCCACTTCTTCGGTCATATCATAAAGTAGTTGATTACGTTGTTTGACGGTTAAATCACCATGCTGAACTAAACCATTAAGTAAAATTTTAATATTCACTTCATTATCTGAACAATCAACACCACCGGCATTGTCTACGGCATCGGTATTTATACGACCACCGTTGGCGGCAAATTCAATACGTCCTAATTGCGTTAAACCTAAATTCCCACCCTCACCAACTATTTTTGCACGTAAATTTTCACCGTTAATACGTAACGAATCATTCGCTCTATCGCCCACTTCGAGATGTGACTCGGTAGTAGATTTAACATAAGTACCAATACCTCCATTCCACAATAGATCCACTTCCATGGTTAAAATAGCTTGGATCAGCTCATTTGGTGACATACTTTGTTTTTGCGTGCCTAACATCTTTTTGATTGGGCTAGTCAGTTTAATTGATTTAACATGACGGCTGAAAATCCCTCCCCCGGCAGAAATTAATGACGGATCATAATCTTCCCAACTACAGCCAGGCATATTGAAGAGTCTTTCACGCTCTGGGTAGGTTGTTGCCGAATTCGGCTCTGGGTCAATAAAGATGTGCATATGGTTAAACGCAGCTTGCAAGCGAATATGTTTAGATAGCAACATCCCATTACCAAAGACATCACCGGCCATATCGCCCACCGCAATACAGGTGAAATCGGTGGTTTGACAATCAACATCCATTTCTCTGAAATGGCGCTTAACTGACTCCCACGCGCCTTTAGCGGTTATCCCCATGGCTTTATGATCATAACCAACACTGCCGCCTGACGCAAAAGCATCCCCTAACCAGAAATCGTATTCGTCAGAAATACTGTTAGCAATATCTGAAAAAGTAGCCGTACCTTTATCAGCGGCTACGACTAAATAAGCGTCATCTTCATCTAAACGCACTACATCTTTAGGTGGCACTATGTCACCGTCGACAATATTATCGGTAATATCTAATAATGCGCGGATGAAAGTACGGTAGCATTCTTTACCCGCTTCAAAAATTTCTTGTCGTGAGCCACTCGGTAATTGTTTACAAACAAAACCACCTTTAGCACCTACCGGTACAATAACAGTATTCTTTACTTGTTGTGCTTTAACTAAACCTAATACCTCCGTGCGGAAATCTTCACGTCGGTCAGACCATCTTAAGCCACCACGTGCAACTTTTCCGCCGCGCAAATGCACCCCTTCAATTTGTGGAGAGTAGACGAATATTTCAAATTTAGGCACTGGTTGCGGCATTTCGCTAATGTTGTCAGGCACAATTTTGAATGAAATATATGGCTTATCATTATTGTCTTTATCCACTTGAAAATAGTTAGTACGAATAGTCGCTGAAATCATTTCAACAAAACGTCGAATGATACGATCATCATCTAAGTTAGCGACTTTATCGAGCGACTCTTCTATATCAGCTAACAGTTTAGCTTGTGCTTTGGCTTTCGCACTGTCCGTTTTAGTGGTGTTAGGATCAAAACGGACAATAAATAGCTTAATTAATAATTCTGCAATGGCTGGGTAAGCAGCAAACGTATCTTCAATATAGCTTTGGCTGAACCGCCCACCAATTTGACGTTCATATTTTGCAAAAGCCCGTAAAATTGAAACGTTTCGCCCAGCTAAACCAGCGCCTAGAATTAAACGGTTAAAGCCATCATCTTCTAGTTGGCCTGACCAGACTTTACCAAACGCATCTTGGAAAAGATTACGCACTTTAGAGACATCAAAGTCATTGTCACCGGTAATTAGCATAGAGAAGTCTAGAATCCAGTACATTTCCCCAGCGCTACTTTTTATTGCATAAGGACTTTCACCAATGACGCGCAGTCCGAAATTTTCTAACATCGGTAACACATCAGATAAATGTAATGGCTCACCTTTATGAAATAATTTTAGTTTTACAAAGCGGCTGTCTGATTTTTCTTCAACCGGTTGATAAAAAAGCATTTCTAAATCATCCGCTAAGCTAACCTTTTCAAGCTTTTCAATATCAACAATAGCTGAACCAGGTAAAACGGCATCTTTATACGAATGCGGGAAATTAGCGTATTTACGACCCAGTGCTTTGGCAGCAGCCTCACCACGATTTACAGCAAGCGCGCTTACTAACTTGTCATCCCAATTACGGGCTGCTTCATTTAAGTTCTTTTCAATTTCTTTCACGTTAATATCTGCTTTTGTTGAGTTAACCCGAACAATATAATGCGTTCTTGCCTGCACTGATTCAGAAAAGTAAGTAGTGAATTCAACATCTTCATTACTGCCAAAGGCTTCTTGCAGTAAATGTTGTGTTTCAACCCGTAACTTAGTGTTATAGCGCTCTCTTGGTACATAGACCATACAAGAATAGAAGCGATCAAATGCATCACGTCTAACAAATAAGCCGGAGTAATCTCGCTCTTGCATCTGTAAAATACCCATCACATTTTGCAGCAGTTCACTGATGCTCGACTGCAAAATTTCATCACGTGGATAGGTTTCTAAGATGTTAATTAAACTTTTATACGCATGGGTACCTTTAGCAAAGCCAGAAGCTGCACAAACATCAAATACTTTAGTTTTTATCAGCGGTAAATCTAAGGCGCTATTGGTATAATAAGCCGAGCCAAATAAACCAATGAAACGCTCTTCTCCGACTACATTACCTTTCGCATCAAATCGTTTAATACCAATATAGTCAAGTCGTGCTGGTCGATGAACTCGTGAGCGTGAATTTGTTTTGGTTAAAATGAGGTGGTTATGACCTAACGCGGCCTCTCGACCCGACTCACTTAATGACGAAATTAATCGACTTGGGGTACCGTTAGAGTTTTTCATTAACCCTAAGCTAGAATTTATATTTGCCTCGAGTTTGATGTCTCCTTGCACCGCTTTAATATCATAAGAGCGATAACCCATTAGAGTGAAATTATTGCTGGCCAGCCAAGCTAAAAATTCTAAGGTGTCGGCTTTATTTTGCTTAGTGCCCGGTAATTTACCTTTTTTCACTTCAGCCATTACGCTATTAAACTGCGTTAGCATTGGCTGCCAATCATTAACCGTCAGCGAAATATCTTCAACCACACTTAACAGCTCGTCTTTTATATTGGTGAGCTCTTGTTTACTTGACTGGCGATCTATTTCTATAAAAACCACTGTTTCTTGCGAAGTTGCCTTTATTTTGCTTTCTATCGCAGACGCTAATTTGGTAATCTCTTGTTTTTTATCACGAACTATTTTTAACGGTGAGTTCAACATTAAATGCGGTGATAAACCAAGGCGGTTTAACGCGATTCGAATCGAATCAACTAGAAATGGCATATCTTTAACAATGATCTCAATAACCGTATGGCTAGATTTCCAACCATTATTGCTTACCGAAGGGTTAAACACATGAATAACAGGAGATTCATCCTTATGAGTATTTAAGGAACTCCATAAACTTAACGTTGCGCCATACATATCGCTATCATTTCTATTCGCTAAGTCTAAAGATGAAATATTGCTATAGAGCAAGTTTGCAAAGTGCTCTACTAAACCGGCGGATTCTTGCGGTACTTTTTTCTTAATTAACTGAGCCACATTTTTTAGTATCACTGACGGTGAACCGTTTACTGACGCCATGATTATTCCTTTTGTCCTTATTTTAAATTATATTCATATTTAAAATAAATTGTAATAATTGAAGTTTTTTTATGATTATATTTTCTGCTAAAAGCAGCTCTACTAATAAGATAAAGTAAAAGAAATACTAAAACCTTACTTAGTATAGTACAGATATTATGAATAAATTTAAGCGATTGCGAGAGGTTTTTTCTTTACAGACAAGGCGTTTAGACAAAAAGTGCTCAGATAATTGTACAGTTAATGTTGTTTATTCACTTTGGTTAAATAACTACCGTATATAATGGTTTTAAAGTGTTTAACTATACAGTTTTTAATATTTTATTTTGCTATCGATTAATTTAACAAATTTATGTGGTTATTCGTGCAAATGAACTAAATTAGCGAATATTACCGTTCAGGATGTGAAAATGGGAAAAGAAATTAATTAATATTAACTTCATTTCATTCGTCCCTCCTATTTCTCAGTTGTATTTGACCATTACTGTAATGGTCAAATACATAATACCAAGGTATAGCATCTGCTATTGTGCCCCCCGTAGCATAGAGGACTGAATGTTACCGATTATGCGCTAAATTTAGTAAGCGAATGAGCTCTCCTCCTAAGACCGAAGAGGGCTAAAGTGAAAAGCAGTAATGAGGATGGCTCAGCAACACTGGTAGCTGCAAAGTAGTTAGGGTTAATAATATAGCCAAGATCCACAAAAGAATAAATAGTCGCTAAACTAACGGTACTGTCATTATCTAACCAACCGGTCATTATTTCAGCAGAGCCGCCGCCGTAATTTTCATCCCAATGACTAAGCGCAGTACCGTCACCACCCTCTTGCTCAACCGGAACATAGGTCGCATCAAAATCAGCCTGATCGATTTGATAGCCGATTAAACCCGCTTCACCAATATAGTTACCCTCACTGTTTAAGAGCCCATAAGCGTCCCAAAGTGTACCGAAACCAATGACATGAGCCATTTCATGAATGATAACATCTAATAAACTGCCCGAGCTTTCCAAGCTATCAATATCAGCGCTGTCAAAGGTCATACTCCCTTCAGTAACATATAAATTGTTTCGGGTATAATTTCCTAGTTCAGGCGTGGCACTACCTAATACACCATTTTCCCCATCAATGTATGAACTCGACGCAGCGATGTTTAATGATAGCCCTAAAAACTCAGCGTCTACATTGTCACTATAACCAACAATAATGTCTTCCCAAAAAGCCTCGGCCTCAGCAAATATATCTATTTGGCTATCGCTTAAGTCGCCAGAATAAGCAACATTAATGTCAAAGTCATAAATAAGACTGGCGTTGGCGTTAACACTTAAAAGCAATAACGAAAAAATTACAACGAGAACAATTTGCTTATATAACGAACTCATACATTTACCTTGATTAAATTGAAAAGATCATTTTGATAAGAAATGATACCAAGATAATCACGTGGTAATTCAGGCGTGCTAACAACCACATAAAGTGAGCACATTAAATACATAATGTTTCTACTTCTCAGGTAAGAACGCGTGTAGATAACAAGAATAAGCTGTATTACTGAAGTGAAGGTGAAATGAAGTGAGTGAAGTCAGAGAATGATGAGAGAAGTTGCTAAAGCTAGCTTAAACAACTTAACTGTTTAAATAGCATCAATGGATGTGCATTAGAGTCGCGTAGAAATGCTTAGTGTTAAGTGGTTATAGCATTTCTACGCAGTTGATATTACTTCTTAGTTTTCCATAATATTGCTGATAACGCCGGTAATACAATAATGGCTGCTAACATGTTAACTAAAAACATAAAGGTGAGTAATACCCCCATATCGACTTGGAATTTCAAGTCAGAGAAGAACCATGTTGAGACACCAATAGCCAAGGTAATACCGGTAATTAATACCGCGCTACCACGCTCTTTCAGTGCTGCTAAATAAGCATCATGAACATTAGCGCCTTCTTTAAGCTTAGTACTCATTGTCGATAAAATATAAATACCATAATCAACACCAATACCAACACCTAAGGCGATAACGGGTAATGTGGAAACGGTTAAGCCGATATCAAGCACGGTCATCAACCACTGTGCTAATGTCGAAACAACATATAAAGGTAATACCACCACAATGGTCGCTCTAATACTTCTGAAACTTAATAAACATAAAATAATCACCGCACCGTAAACATACAGCAACATCGGTAACTGAGCAGCTTCAACAGCTTCGTTAGTGGCCGCCATAACGCCCACCGGACCAGAGGCAAGCTTAAACTGTAATTGCGGCGTATTAAGCTCTTGCGCTGCTAACTTAATTTCAGCGATCACCCGTTCAACCGTTTCTGCTTTATGATCTTGTAAAAACAAAATGACGGGCATCACACTGCAATCATTATTCAATAGTCCGCTTGATGATGGTACTCGAGCAATTGACTGTACCAGTGTTTGCTGGTTTCTAGGAATAACACGCCACTTAGGGTTACCTTCGTTATAGCCCGCATTTACGATTTTTGATATAGATGCCAAACTAACAGCAGATTGAACCCCTTCAATATTCTCCATCCGCCATTGAAAACCATCGATGGTATTCATAATATCGTAATAGGTACAGGCGTCAGGGGTAGTCTCAATAATAACCGACATGTAATCAACACTAATCGCATATTTGTTGGTAATTAGGAAGGTATCTTGATTATAACGAGATGACTCATGCAAAGCAGGCGCTCCAGCATGCAGCTCACCAATTTTTAACTGTTGTGAATAATATAAACCTAACCCATATAACAAGATGGTTATCGCTAAAATAACTTTAGCGGGGCCTTTAGTGGCAAAACTGGCCATAAATAACCAAACACTATTCGTTTTACTCGCCGTTTTATCATTAGTCGCTGCTGACTTAGGTGTCATATTTAAATAAGAAACTAACAATGGTAACAAGAGTAAATTGGTTAAAATAATCATCGCAACGCCTAAAGAGGCAGTAATGGCAAGCTCACGAATGATACCAATATCAATAGAGAGTAAAGTCATAAAACCAATGGTGTCTGATAATAACGCAATACCACCAGGTATTAATAACGCATTAAAACTAGCTTGGGCGGCAACAAGAGCACTGTTGCCCTGATTAACCTTTTTAACAACCGCGTTAATCATTTGCACGCCATGACTTACGCCAATAGCAAAAACGAGGAACGGCACTAAAATAGACATGGGATCTAAACCAAAGCCTAAGGTTGATAACATCCCCATTTGCCAAATAACGGCGATCAAAGAACACACAATAGGTAATAGCGTTAAACGCACACTATGACAAAATAAAAACACCATTATCGCGGTAATCGCAATCGCAATCGCGAAAAACACCAGCACCCCTTTCGCGCCTTCGGCAACATCGCCAACCATTTTAGCAAAACCAATGATATGAACAGAAATGTTCCCGTGCTCAAATTCTGCTCTAACTTCTTGTTCTAACTGGGCTGAAATAGTAAGCGTATCAAGCTTTTCACCTGTTTCTGGATTGAAATCGAGTAATGATGCCTTAACCATGGCACAACTGTAATCATCGGCAACGATACTACCAACAATGCCGGCTTTCTCAATATTTCCCTTAACAACCGCAAGACCTGCCGCTGTTGCTTGAAAATCTGCGGGAATAACCGGGCCTCCAGCAAAGCCATCTTCGACTACTTCGACAAAGCGGGTACTCGGTGAAAATAACGACTTAACTTGTATACGATTAACACCGGGAATAAAAAACAACTTATCGTGAACGCCTTTTAAGGCGTCGAAGAACTCCGCATTAAAAATGTCATCTTCGTTATTACACACCGAGATCAAAATATTATTTGCCCCACCAAAGTTAGCACGGTGCTTAAGGTAGGTTTTCATGTAACTATGATTTAAAGGGATATTTTTAGTAAACGACGCATCGAGTTTTATGTGTGTCGCTTGAAATAACAAAAAAATACTCGTCAATAAAAACACGGCAAGTACAAAAGCTCTTTGTCGAAACAGTGTCGTCTCTAAACGGCTTGCTAGGGAAATTTTCATAAATTTTTATAATCCAACTATTTTTACAATGAAATAACTTTAATACCAACATCAGAAACAATCACCAGGCGATTGTTAAACCACACTCCAGCAATTAATGACTTACCGTCTTTTTGTATGTGTGCACGATAACTTAAACCGTCATCAACGCTTTCTAATAAGGTGCCATTATTGGCTAACAAAAAAATCCTATTGTTATCCGCTAACACAATATCATTAATTAATGCGGTAGTATCCGTATTGATAGCTTGCCATGGAGTACCATTCATTAGGCTTCTAAAAACATTGCCACGCAAACCCACCACCAATAAATTACCTTGTTGAGTTCGTTCTAAATCGTAAAATGAGCCTTGATATATTTCATCAAAAACCTGCCATTTTTCCCCAAAGTTATTACTTTTAGCAATCAAGCCGATTTCACCGACCATGTAGATAGTTCGCCCATCGACGATAAGGCGGTTAAAGTGAGGGAGAATAGATGAGGCTTCATCTAAATAGGCCTCTTCATCTTCAAGTTTTAATTCTGCTAGATATTCAGCATCATCAGGTAATAACAACTCATCATGAAATTCATTCCGCCAGGTTTTTCCACCATCATTAGTTCTGAAAAGTAAGCCATAAGCACCAATTGCAACACCCGATAGAGGCGTTATAAATACAATATCTAATAAGGGTTTTTCTAACTCCGGTTTATATTGTTGTAGCTGCCAACTAAGACCGCCATCTGAGGAATGCAAAATAGTCGCATCATGACCGACCGCCCAACCGAGATGTTCATTAAAGAAAAATACGCTGGTTAACGTAGTTTGCACTGGCACTAAAGCTTGTTGCCACTGTTCAGCATCGGTCGATAATACAATATGACCGTGCTCGCCTACCGCGACAAGTTTTTTTTGTTCGACATTTGCAATGTCTAATAATAAGGATTTACTTGCTAATGGTGCTTTAATCGCTGGCGACAAGGAAGAAATATCAGCAGCTAGACTGAAATGAGTGTGCAAGCTTAATAATAAAAGCGAACAAAAAATGGGAGATACTAAACGCATGATAAAACTCTTATGACATTAAAATTACTATATAAAGAACAAATATTAACCATTAAACAAAAAATATACTATGACTATAATAAAAACGGCTGACATAGTCAGCCGTATTAAAAGAAAAAGGTCTTATCTTCTTCCTTCTCGTCTAAGTGCGGAAGGGGTAAAGGCTTTATCCTTAGGCCTTACCGAAAAGTCATACATCTTAGCTTCATTATCTAAGCCCATCGCAATATAGCGTCTTGATTGAAGATCATGATAAACCTCAAGCGTAGACCATTGTGTCGGTACTTCGTAATAATTCAAACCATGCGCAATGGCAACACGATACAACTCATCACGGTTATCATAGATGTCCGAAACCGCCACTTGCCAGCTATCTTCATCGATATAGAAAACACGTTTCTTATAAGTATGGCGAGTATTCTCTTTCAAGTTAGCTTCAACCACCCAGACTCTATGTTTTTCATAACGTACTAAATCTTGGTTGATATGACCTGCCTGTAAGATTTCGTCATATTTAACTTTGTCACTGTGAAGTCGGTAATCGTTATAAGGAATTAATAACTCTTTTTTACCTTTTAACGTCCAGTTATAACGATTAGGTGCACCGTTATACATATCAAAGTCATCCGTTAACCGTAAACCATCTGATGCGCTTCCTGGTGCATCATAAGCTACGTTTGGAGCACGACGAACACGACGTTGACCGGTGTTGTATGTCCATGCTTGACGAGGCGTTTTAATCTGATCCATGGTTTCATGAACAAGTAATGCGGTTCCCGCTAAACGTGCCGGCTCAGTTACTTTTTGCTTAAATTTGAACAAAATATTAGTTTGTTCTAATACTGATGGTGTTACACCTTTTACATTATATGGCAGTAATAATTGCTCATCAAAACCAACATAGGTAAAGCTACCACTCGCTGTGGGTGCCGCTTGGCCACCTTGACGAACTAGCGCTTCACCTCGATAACGCACAATGTGATTCCAAATAGCTTCGATACCGGTTGCCGGGATCGGAAATGGAATACCTACCGCAGAATTTTTAATACCATTGCCGCCTTCAACTACCTCAGCACGTGTCGCATTCACTTTAACCGCATCATAAACATGCGATGGATAAGAAGCGCTACGGCGACTCTGATAAACATTCATTTTATAGGTATCAGGATATGTTTCGAACAATACTTTCTGACCTGGCGTAAGCACATCAGCATATTCGGCGACATTTTTCGAGGTAATAGTGTAAAGCACTTTATCACTTGGAAATGGGTCAAGGTGATGGTCACCCGGCGTATAGCCCGCAGGAACGGTAGTAATGCCACCTGTCCAAGCTGGAATTGAACCATCTTTATTACCTGCTTTTACCGCGCCCATTGGCGTTAATTCATTACCTAGTTTAGCTGCATCTGCACCTGAAACTTTAGCAGTAACCACTGATGATGTTAAAGCAGCAGAGATGGCTAAGATAAGTAAGCTGCTCTTATTCAAAAGAGAGTTTTTAAAGGTTTTGTTTTTCATGGTGATTGCCTTGTATTAAATTGAGTACTTAATGCTGATAGATGCATAATCATGATCTTCTAACTGGTTAGTGGTGCCAACACCGCCGAAGAAGCTATTATAACTAAATTCTGCTGACCAACGACTTTGATAGTCAAGCGATACTGCTAACGCAACAGATTTTTTATCTTCAACAAATAAGAATAATGGATCAGGTGTTATACCTTTAACATCGTGTGAAAATACCACGCGTGGTGATAGATTCACCCCGGCAAAAACGTTGTTGTAATCAAGTTTGGCGACCATTTTATAGCCCCAAGCAAATTCCGTTGGGAATGGATTCGTTTCAAAACCACCTTGTACACCTAGCATTAAGCCAGACGTACTACCACTTCGCGCGGTTCCTGGCCCATTAAGACGTAAGGTATCGGGATCTGGTAGATCATTAATATTGATCCCCCCTACTTCAATTAGACCTGTCAATTGGCTTGCACCAAATGTTGGGCCAAATAAATGGGTAATAGTCAGTTGCGCTTGAATGGTATCAGAAAGCACATAGCCATTAACATCAGTACCAGAAGGGTAAGGCTGCCCGGTAGCTGGATCGACTAATTGTGAAATACCTTCAAAATAATTATAAGTGTCTGGGTATGCATTTGCTAATTGTTGTGGCATCGCAGCAAAAAGTAATTCAACATCATCAATCTGTAATGGTTCATCTTGGCGGTAGCTAATTTCACCAGCTAAAGCGGTAGTGCCCACAGTAGTGTTGAAGCTAAGTGCATACATGGCAATATCTTCCGGATATTGTAATTTTACTTGTGAAAAGACTGACAAGTTATCGTAAAGGTTTTCTTCTGTAACGGTATTTGCCCCTAAATAGCCAAGATCGGCACCAATAGCTGCGGCACCAAAATTAGCCGTTTGACCGGCAAAAATAGGTCGACGACTATGATAATTAACATAATAAAGGCTTAACTCGGTTTCATTAAGCTCAGGTAAATACCAAGATAAGCGTAAACCGTATTGACCACCATCTTCTGGCTCCCATTCAGCTGATTTACCCTGTGAACGTAAAGTCACTTGTGTTGGGTAAGCTAAATAAGCTTGTCCTGCTGCTGCAATCGTTGCAGGATCGCCGGTGCGAACCAGATCACCAATTTGATTTAGCCCGGCAATTAAACTAGTAACATCCATATCCGGATTACCAGAAAATCCTAACTGTACGTTGTTGTTATTACCACCGTCACCGGCAAAATCATTGGTAGAAAAATAACTGCCCGGTGGTGGTAAGATAGTTTTTTCCCAAGAGTATTGGTAAAAGGCTTCAATATTAAAATTATCGGTTACGCCTAAAGAGGCCCAAACCGCACCAAAAGGAATAAACGCTTCTTTTAGCTCAGCCCCAGGTGCTTTCAAACGCGCGATATCTACTGGATTAATTTCACTAATACCATGACCGATTAGCGTACTCTCTCCCCAACTGATCACTTGTTGCCCAATACGAACAGAGAAAGGCATTTCACCTAAATCAAAATCACCGTAAACATAGGCATCAAGTAAACGAATATCAGCACACACTTGTTTTTTAGCTTCACTATCGTCACAAGGATCGTTAGCTACGCCACTGAGTTGATTAGTCCAATCACGATCGTTATCCATCATCGCAAAATCGTAATAATACATGCCACGAACAAATAAACCGATGTTATTATAATGAAGATCTAATTCATGACTGCCTTTAATCAACTGTGAGAAGGCTTCTCCAGCATCATAGTTTAGATTGCCATTATCACCGTTGGTTGAATAACTGCCAGCACCTTGCCAAATAGTGGCACTATCAGGGCTTGAGTTAAAAACGGCATTATAAGAAGATAAATCAAAGCCATTATTTATATTATTGACTTTACCAATATTATCATTCCAATTACGGCTTTCGGTTCGCCAGCTCGAGCCAACACTAAAAGTTGAATCAAAACTAACTTCAAGATCACCGAATTCCCATCGTTTAGCTTGAGCATGTAAACTTGTGGTAAGCAAAGTTATGGAAAGGGCAGTAGCAACACCTAAAGCGATAGGTTTTTTACTAAAACTGCGTGGGTTGTTTTTCATTTGTTTTCTCCCCAGTAGCGAATCAAGGCACATTGAGTAATTAATATTACTTTAGTGGTTAAATTGTGACTTAACAGCGTTATTATATTTTTATATGTTTCTCTACCTATGTAGATTAAACAATAATTGCATCATTTCTGCTAGGTGGCAAGCCCAAAAAATGATAGTTAAACCC
>Ga0105359_10002133_pt1 | contig 16458 bp, 7 predicted proteins | sample GOMGulsemesocosm_6_FD_83659 | JGI IMG/M metagenome (GOLD analysis project Ga0105359, IMG submission 83659) | Methane-oxidizing microbial communities from mesocosms in the Gulf of Mexico - GOM8C Gulf of Mexico | ecosystem: Environmental > Aquatic > Marine > Cold seeps | place: Gulf of Mexico...
AACCAGCAAGGTACGGCCACCAACTTTGATGGCATTGCCAATAGCCAGCTTTTATTGGCGGCTCTGCGCCATACTCTTATAAAAAGTGAACATTTGGAGAAACTGATCATGGCATTGCGCCATGAGCTATTGAGTCACAGCAGTCAGCGTGGACAACTCAGTAAGGAATATATTTCACTGTGCCAGGCCATCGCGCAATACGGTTTACGTAACGAATTTATATTGCCAGCCACTCAGGCGGAATTTGACATGGTGCTGGTATTAGAGAATGTCATCGATTCAGCCTTGAGCCAATTTGGCTGCACGGCCATGGATGTGTCCGGGGCCTTATTATTAATGAGTATGTATCAAGATTGGCAGGGGTTGGACCAGCATGAAAAACTCATGAGTTTTGATACCCAAAACTGGCCCGAAGAAACCTATCCTCTAAAACTATGGCACGACGAATTTCAAACCCTTAGTACTTATGATTTTGAGCAACTGACTCCCATTCCCAATGGCCGTGACCATAATGTAAAAAAACAGTACGAAGATTTCCCTTACCCTAGATGGGAAACCCTGGATTACAAAAAAAACATTAACTACGGAATTGCCCTGCGCCATGAATTCCCTAATGCCAAACTCCCTCGCTATTTATTAGAGGATAATTTAAACATATTAATTGCCGGTTGTGGCACCGGTCGCCATGCCATCAATGTGGCTAAATATTTTAATGGGGTAAAAGTCTTGGCTGTGGATATCAGCCAACATAGCCTTGCCTATGCCCGCCACATGGCGCTGGATCTAGCCATAAACAATATTGATTTCAAACTCGCAGATCTGACCAAACTGCCGGTGCTGGGTAAAAAGTTTAGCATCATCGAGTGCTCTGGCGTGCTGCACCATATTCGCCACTATAAAAAAGCGCTGAATAATCTTTTAGCGAATCTTAAACCCAATGGCCTTATTAAGTTGTCCCTTTACAGTAGACGCACGCGTGAACCTGTTATTCAGGTTCGAGAATTATTTAAGCAAGACAATCTTCAAACGGATCGCCATAAAATTCAAGTCATTCGCCATGCCATCATGCAAAGCGATGTAATAGATAATAAAATTGGCATTACCTCATCGGATGACTTCTACAGCATGAGTGGCACGGTGGATATGTTGTTCCATGAATATGAAAAACAATACACACCATTAATGATTAAAAAATTGTGCAGTGAGTTCCAATTAGATTTCCTGGGCTTTAGTAACTTAACTCATAAAACCAAGCGAGAATTTAAAGCGTTTCATGGCACACAAGCAGATCTTCTTAACCTTAAGCAGTGGGATGAGTTTGAAGAAGAATACCCCCATACTTTCTCTAACATGTTTCAGTTTTATTGCCAGTACCAACCTAAATTGAGTCTTAGATAGCAGTTCGGATTTAATGATGGTTATTTATTAAGAGGGGACAAGTACTCTATTTCTATTTTTTAATGCCTGCTGATCTCGCGAAGAGCGAGTACTAGGCCACCCCGCAACCAACTTCCCGTGGCAATATCTAGCTAAAAAGATAAATAGCGAATAAATAAAAAATTGTTATTTGTATTCGCCATTTAAATGATGGCAGTGAATCACTTATTAGCAGACGCCGCAAAGGCTTCAAACTGTTGAGTTAAAAAAGTTTCCGTACTTTTAATGCTGGCAATGATGGTATCGGCAGCCAAAAACTTAGCCCGCAATAAGGCTTCTTGTGCCACCATACGGGTATCCAGGTCGGTTTGTTCTTCTGCTAATTCATCCAAATCATCATTCAGACCGGCTGTTTGTAAACCTAGTGAACCAGTACTGCTATTGAGGTAAAGATCTAATAAGTCATTAATTTGATCGGCCAAGCCTGATATGTAATTTACAGTCCCGCGAGATCCCGTGCTGCCGCCTATAACTTTAATACGCACCCCGCTAGCATCGTCCGATGACCCTTGCGCATCACTGCCCAGTTCGCCATCTGCCTGACCTACTTCAAAACCATAAGCGGTTTGTGCCGCGGACGACACCGTAGTCATGGTGACACTGGAATCATCACCTGTAATATTGGAGATCAAGCCAATCTTGCCATCCAAAGCCGATGTTGCATCATCTGTGTATTCGGCTTTTATACCATAACTCAAACTGGAAAATGCCGTGGTTCCATTCACTGCCGTTTCTATGGCGGTTGCCAACGCAGTACCGGTAAGATAGGTACCCTGAGCCACAGTGACTTCTGCTTCAACACCATTTAAGTTCATGGTAAAGCTTTCGTTGGTGCTATCCACTACCACCACTCCGGCAGTGGCCATAGCCGACTGGTTGGCAATAAAATACCCATTGGTGGCCTCGGTAACACCGCTTTGCGCGGTAAGGTATTGGCCACTGCCGTTGGCCGTTATACCATTAATACTACCAGCCACATCACTGCCAGTTTGAGCTGTGGTTTCCGATCCATCGGGAATATGAACCCCCAATGAAGAACCGGCGGAACTGCTCACGTTACTAAAAACCAGGGTAGTGGCTTGACCGCCTATGGTAATTTCCAATTGACCCGTGCCATTATCAGAGTCATTTACAAAATCTACATTAGCAGTGATGTCATAACCAAACTCCACATCATCACCAATGCCAAAAGCGTCATAACCATTTGTCTGAGTTTCAGCCGCCAGCCCCAAATTAGCCACAGTGGTTCCGCCCAGGTTTGAGATTTGAATTGAAGCACTGGAACCAAATGTATTGGCAGTTTTAACACCGTTTTTAGCCGCTGTTTCAAAATATAATTGATTACTGCCGTCGCGTTTAGCCACCACATCGCTAGCTTGAAATTGCCCCGATGCTGCCAGCGCAGTATCCAGTGCTGTTTGAATGGCGGTAATGGTGTCGTCGCCGTCTCCGGCACTGGCATCAGTATTCACATCCACACTCATGGTGACGCCATCTACCGTCAAATCGAAAGTAGCATTATTGGCACCACTAAAATCTATACCTGTAGTGATAGCCGATGCCGCCGTAGTTTGTGCACCACGGCCATCGCTGGACACCTGTAAATATTCGGTGTGACCTGTGGTATCCGTAGTAAGCAATAAGCCTGTTCCAGACAAAGAAGCGGTAACCACGCCGCCACCAAATGCCGCATCCAAGGCTGTTTGAACATCGACAATGTTATCACCCGAGTCCGTATTCACTACAATCTCATTGGAGGTGCCATTTACATCTAATGTAAAGCCACTGTTAATGGTAGAAAAATCAATATTGGTTGAAATATCCCGTGAGCCCACATCACTGGAGGCCCCAACTACCAAGCCAGTAAAATTGGCATCCGCAGCCAGGTAAGTATTGATATCAGTTTCCAGAGCAGTAGCGATATCGTTACCTGTAGTGTAAGTACCTGCGGTCATCTCTATGGTGGTTGATGTGGCTATGCCATCTAGGGTCAAATCAAAGGTGATATCACTGGCCGCCACCGTTAGTCCTGCATCACGTCCATTTGTCTGCACCCCATCGGTGGCGTCCAGGCCCAGTAAGGTATCCGATGCGGTTGCCCCCACTGCGGTAATCTCGATAGTCTTGGCTGAGCCCACTGCCGTGGTGGTAAATAACAGTTTATTGTTATTATCAAATGAAGCGGTCACATCGCCATTTAATGCGGTGGCATCGATGGAGTTTTGAATCGCTTGCAGAATATCCAAACGATCCCCAAAGACGCTGTCACCATTTAAATCACTGCTGGCGGCATCTTCATTAACCGTCACCGCAACGGCACCACCACCATCGATGTCCAATGAAAATGTGGCATTAATCAAGTTAAAATCAATGCCATCGTCCGTTGCCACTGACGTAGTAGATGGGGTAGTGGACGCCCCCTCGCCAACTAAATAAGCGGAGCTTAACGCGGTCAAATTTGATCCTTCATAGGTCCCTATCGCTAATTCATTTAATCCTAGAGAGTTTGCCGAGTTGGTATCCACTGAGGTAAATGACACCTCAGAACTGGAACCATATTTGTTGGAAGAAATATCAAAACGTTGATTGGCGGAATCATAACTCACCGTCACTTGAGCCCCCACACTGGACAAACTGGAGGTGGCGTTAATTTGTGACTGGATCTCTGCAGCTAGGGAAACTCCGGTGGTGTAACTGGCCTGCGTGAGACTAAATGTGCCCGAAGTTCCATCTACATCAATAGTGTAATCATCATTGGCATTATCAACCGTCACAGCCGAAGAAAAATCCAAGGCAGAGATGGTAGCTCCCTCAAAAATACCTTTGGATGCTACAGTAGTAAGGTTAATATCATAATCACCGGCCTTGGTATTAATGGAGTCATTACTGAATTGAATTAAAGAGTCACTGGTGGTACCACTGACACCAAATATATCAATGACCGTATCTCGGTCTTCCTCCATGGCAGATAAAAAATCAGTAACATTAAATTTTAATGCAAAATCACTGTTTTGATCCCGCTCGATACCCAGTTCGGCAAACGAGCCAAACTCTTTTCCGGTAATACCAGATACCGAACTGGATAACAAATTATTCACCCCGACCATAAGGGTACGAATGGTGATGTCACCAGTTAATATACCGGCTTCTTGTTTGGTGGCATCATAATCGGTATAAAAATCGACACTTTCTTTTAGGTCGTTGTAGGCGGCCACCATCTCATCAATTTTGTCAGAAAAGGTACTGAGGTCGGCTCCTACCGTCACAGTGACAGTTTGCCCCACGTTAGCCGACTGTAAGTTTAGGGTTGTACCGGTAATAAGGTCGGTAATCGCATTGGACTCACGGGTAACAGATAAACCATTAAATGTTAATACCGCATCTTGAGCAGTTTGGGATTCACTTAAATTAGACGCGGTTGCTTGAGACGCATTATAAGCGATACCTTCCAGACCATCGCTCGAAAGTGCTCCCCCAGATGAATCCCGGGCGGTAATTTCCATGCTGTTATCCAAACCCGAGTCATCGCTAACCAAGCTTAATTTATATCCTGAACCATCAAACACGATGGCTGCCGTCACCCCAAAATCGGCGGTATTGATGGCATCACGTACATCAGAAAGTGATGAGTTAGCTCCAATGGTGACCGTTGCACCTGTTTTATCTGCATTTTCGGTGAAGGTATCGTAAGCACCACCCCCTGTATAAGTGGTGGTACCAAATTTAAATTCCAACACCCCTCCCGTCGCCGTTACCTCAGTGGTGGAGTCGGCAAAACTGGCACTGGCTAGGGAGTGGGCCTGAGCCATGGCCTGCACCTCTACCGAATAGGTTCCCGGCACTGCCGAGCTACTGGTACTTGCAGTTAAAATAGTTTCATCACTGGAGCTGGAAAGGGTAGAGCTAATGATGTCATCATCTGACAAATCTTCTATGGCAGATTGAAACGTTGATAATTTACTGCTGATTTCACCAAAGGCTGAAATTTTAGCCTCGGTAATTTCCTTGCGTGAATTAATTAGGCTCTCGGTGCCTGCGCGATCGGCAGAGATAATTTGGTCAACCAATTCACTGGTTAATACATTTGAGCCTAATCCCAATGTTTGAATACTGGCCATAGCAGCCTCCGCTTATTTGAGCTAGCAATTTACTGATAGAGCAATTGCTGTGCCTTCATTTGAGCTAACTCAAAAATAGTTATTCTTAAACAAAAAACTAGGCTCCTTGCCATTCTGCTTAAGAGATACACGGCTAGAACGAAAAATCCCGCTCTTTGCCATTCTGGCAACGCGGGATAAAATACGTTCATGTAAACAGCCCCACTACTATCTATAACGGCGGTAATGGGGATTGCTTTAATGAAGGGTTAGACTAAAGCGGAATAACCCTCATTTTTTTGGCTGTGCGCCAATTCACACTTGTGCTTCAAACAATAACGATGGCTCCTCCTCGTTTAATCTACGGGCCAGTTCCAATGCTAACTCATTGGGGATCTGCCTGATCAACTGATCTGATTCCCGGTCGTAGACTTTAATAACAGTTTTGCCGCTATCGTCATCTACCTGAAAGTTTAAAGTCCTAGTGGTACTCTGCACGTAAGCGTTCAACTTGGATACCGCAGTTTCAACGGTCTCTTTATCAACGGGCTCCGCCACCTTAGCAACACTATCTTCCGGCAACTTATTGCCGTTATTGCTGTTTTCTTGCACCTTATTGTTAACCTGAGGTGCAGTGGTTAGCGGATTACGTGGCATAGGTTCTACCCTGCCCATATCTGCTTTAATGTCACTCATAATTCACCTCTTCTAAGCTATTCCTGAAAAACCTCAAAGGTTTGAGCCTCTTACGAGGCTCGATTACCTAGCTTATCCGAGTAATGACAACACTTGCTGTGGTCCCGCATTGGCTTGCGCCAAGATGGAGATACCCGCCTGCTGCAATACCTGGGTTCTTGATAGCTCTGCCGTTTCTGCCGCGAAATCCGCATCCTGAATTCGCGAGTTCGCTGCCGACAGGTTATTAGACGTTACCGATAAGTTATTCACTGTACTGTCTAACCTATTCTGCACCGCACCCAACGTTGCCCTTTGGCTTGCCACCGAACCGATAGCGTTATCTAGAGCCTTGATGGCTTCTTCAGCCCCGGCGACCGTAGTGATATCTAGGTCAGATATTCGAGTACCGGCCTCGCTGGAACCATATTCACCCGATCTAAAGCCAAGGGCTTCTAACGCTGCGGCACCATTAGCACCTGCCTGAATATCAATTTTACCTGGACCATCCAGAGTCACCGTACTATAGGCTGTCTCCGCAGTAGCAGCGAAGGTAGCGCCCCCACTAATATCCGCCGAAGCGACATTGAGTCCTATGGCGGCACCAGTCAAGGCGTCAAATGAACCACTGGACTCAGTCGCTGCCTTATCGTTACTGTTAATTACCACACTTATATTACGGCCATCAGCTGCCTGCAAGGTAATGCCTTCACCATCATCAATCGCGGTTACACCGGTTTGACCAGTAATAGCATTAATGGCAGATATGGTTGCAGATCTATCATCTGCCCCGCCATTGGCGCCATTGGTGGTTAGGGTCGATGTTTCAAAACCATTTATGAATATTGACCCCTGTTGAGGAGTATCCGTGGTTAAGGTGGCCGTCTGCGTCCCGCCCGTTAACTGAGTTGCGTTCACCGTAGCCACTACACCGGTATTATCCGATACCGCATTAATGGCAGCTGCCGTTGCAATACCACTGGCCTGTTTACTACTCGATAAGGCTTCACTATTAGACGCTGAGTCATCTGATGCTTTAGCAGACTCTATGGCCACACCGTTAATAAGCAGGTCACCCGAATCCAGCCCATCTGGTGCAGTCACCGTACTAACCGCTGTGGATCCTTTTTGGTAATCGATAATGCCCGCCAAGCGACTAAAGGAGTTTGCAGTGGCCACGTTAGAGGTGACTATTTCAACACTGGAACCCGCCCCGGTCTTATCAGAGGCAATGGTGACATAGCCATCTGTATTGGTTGCCAGACTTACCTGGCCCGACTGGCCCGCGTCTGTTAGTGCATCGTTAATAGCTTTCTCTACATAGGCCAATGCAGCAGTAGCGTCGCCCACAGTAGTCACACCAATAGCCACATCGATGGTTTTTCCACCATCAATACTGACCCTTAATGTTTCCGCCGCAACAACACCGGCAGCAGCCAATAATGCAGTACTGTAAGTTGCGCCCACACCACCGGAGTTTTCGGCTAAAACAGTACCTATACCGGTCACCGTACCCTGAGTATCAGTCAAACCTGTGGATCCAAATCCATCCAGGTTATTTCTTAAACCCAAAATATCTATAGCCGAAGCTGGTGCCGTTGCTGTTGTAGTTATACCACTAAGTTCAATAGAAGAGGATGTACCCTTACTATTCGACGAGAGCACCAGTTGATTATCAGAGTTGGTTGTAAGAGAGACTGAACCTGTTTGCCCATCAGACACCAGTGCGGAATTAATTTCCGACTCTAGCCCTGTTAAGAAGGCAGCCAAACTATCAAGTTCAGTGGCCGACGCCACGGTTTGGGTGTAGGCAATGGTGACCGCATTACCGCCATCCACTTGGATGGTAAAGCCAGTAGTCACTGTGGCTAATGCCGTTATCATGGCATCATCCAAGCCACCAGTTGAGGTCCTACGCCCAACGACCTCTCCAGAGGTGGCAACGGCCCCCGAAACAGACTGAGCTTGATTGGTAGCGTAAGCCTGGCCCGCGGTAAAATCACCTGATTGAAGACCGGTACTGTCTAATGAGCCACTACCGCTGGTGATAACAACGTCATCACCATTTACGGATCTTAGAGTAATAGAACCTTCATAGACAGCTGACGCATTTTCAACACCCGCGGTACCCTCATAGCCATCATTTCTGAAATTACCTAAAGTATTTTCAGTGATTCCCAAAGCTGACTCGGCGTTAGTACCAGTCGCTGTAATGGTAACGCTTGAATCTGCGCCTTCTTCGTTAGACGTGATTACCAAACGGAAACCATCATCAATGGTTACTGCAACCGAGCTCGTTTGGCTATCTGTCGTCAACGCACTGTTAATTGCTGCCTCAACTTTAGCTGCATAAGCATCTAGTGACGCACTGGCAGTGGTAATCGCAGCAAGTTCACCGGCAACCGAGACAGCAACGGCATTACCACCATCGACAGTAAGACTAAAGGTAACTGCCCCTGTGGTGGTGGTACTACCTGTAGTTCTGGCAGCGCCATCATTACGTAGTAAACCAATCGAACCTACCGCTGAACCTGACGTATTATCGATTCCATCTGTGCCACTGGATTCAAAATAAATGGACTCAGCCGAAGATTCTGCCAAGCCAACAGAAACCGCTTGGGTTAAACCAAACATTTCTGCAAAACTCAAGTTAGCGGCTGCTGCAGAACTGGTGACAGTGGTTATTTTTAAGGAGGAACTAGTACCCGTTGAATCAGAGGTAAGGCTTAACACACCATTATTAGACGCAACAGTTACCCCTACATTCAAGCCATTTGCCGTTATGGCAGTATCAATTGCAGATTGCAATGAGCTCACAGTGGTAGAAATCGACGCGCCTGTACCAGTCAATGTAACCGAGATAGCCTCTTCACCATCTATTTCAATATTAAAAGACCCGCCTAAAGTAGCACCAAAAGCAGCGGTTGATGCGGCGCCATAGATAACTGCAGCAGTAGCTGTACCTGCGCCGGAGCCGCCACCTGAAGTTAGACCCGTTGCCTCAGCAGTAACTCCACTGGCAAAAGCGTCACCATTAGTGTCGAATTTATCGTATCTTAACTCTATATTCCTGCCATCGTCAGCTGTCAGGGTAATACCTGAAGAGTCCTGTCCGGTGTCCGTTGCGGTTACCCCGGTTTGAGCGGCCGCGGCATTGATCGCTTGAATTACAGAGGCTCGGTCAGCTGCCGTATCAACTCCACCTGTGGCAATGTTTATTGATATCCCATTAAGTGTTATTGATCCATCTGTGGCTGCAGCGGTCATACCTGTTCCCGCTGCCTGATTGGTATTAATCTCCGCTGCTACACCAGTAACAGAAGTTGATTCATTAATGGCTGCCGCTTTAGAGATCGCGGAGCGATCTGCTCCGTTTGTGGACGCCGTATCATCTGTGGCCGAAGAAGCCCTGATACCCGTACCATTGATAACCAGGTCACCGTTGGCAATTGCAGAATCGGTTCCTAATGCAGACACACCCGCCTCTTCACCAGCACCCAGTTTTTCTGCGGTTAATTCAGCAATTGAAACTTCCACTGTCTGACCTGCATTTGCGCCAATTTGAAAGGTGGCGTTGAAGGAACCGTCCAGTAGTTTACGTCCGTTGAAATCTGTTTCCTCAGCAGTTCGCGTTACTTCGGCTAGCAGTTGATCAACCTCGGCCTGCAGCGCCTCACGGTCAACATCTGAGTTGGTGGCGTTAGCTGATTGCACCGCCAGTTCACGTATTCGCTGTAAGTTGTCGTTCATTGTACCCAAGGCACCCTCAGCGGTTTGGGCTAAAGAGATACCATCACCAGCATTTCGGATAGCTACATTTAAGCCTCTAATTTGAGAGTTAAAACGAGTGGATATTGCCAAACCCGCCGCATCATCCTTAGCACTATTAATTCGTAGACCTGAAGATAGGCGCTCCAATGCCTGTTGGTTGGCTGATTGAGACTTATTTAAGTTCCGTTGTGCCGTTAAAGAGGCAATGTTGGTATTAATAATTTGTGGCATGGCACTTCTCCTTTAAATCCGGCCTATGGCTACATCCAGTATCCGGATATTAATGTTTCATTCCCTTTATTTAGCGACTCAAGTTATTTTTTCTTTAAAGGATAGTTATAACATTTTGGAATTTAAAATATTTTATTATTACAACTAGTTTTATGAGTACTTATTAACCTTTCATTTAATAGAATTAATTCAGAGGACTTTTAATTATAGGACACTTATTTCATCTTCTAGAGTTTAGGCCGATAAAGTCAATAACGAGACCCGTTAATAGATTCAATTTGACGCTTGGCATCATTAATGCTTATTAAAAACAATCAAAATAACTAACTAGGGGTAATGACATGGAAGCGTTACAAGAAATAGATGAAGAAAAAAACAGATACGTTCAAGAAAGAGTTAATGAGATTGATACCCTTAGAAAAAACAACCTAGAATTCTTTAAAGAATTCCATCCCGGAATTTATGATCGGTTTCTAAACTTCAAGCTCGATAGATATAAATTAAACCTAATCACTGAAAATGGACAACTTGATTTATTACTCGACGGAAAAACAATATACAATGGAAGACCCCTATCTGAAGCGAAAGAAGAATTAAGCAACTTCACAGAAAAGTTTGGTAAAGGCAACAATCTAAACACCGTACTGCCTCCATTTGATGGGTACTGCTACCCTAGATATTTTCACAAGTCTTGTTCTGATATATTAGATCAATCGCCATTAAAAAAGGGGGACTTTAAAGGCTATACCATCCCTGATTTTTATCCAATAATGATATTCAATGGAGTAGGAGCTGGCTATCATATTCAAGAGTTCTTAACTAAGAATAAGGTGATTAATTGCCTAATCGTAGAGCCTGCTACTGAATTATTCGCAGCATCACTATACATAGTCGACTGGAAAAAAATATGTCAGCCATTTATAGATAATAAAGAAAGAAATATACACTTTATAATTGGGCCGATTGAGAATGAGTTCATACTTCAAGGTATGGTCTGTAAATATTTAAATTCACATTGTCCGCTCTACCCTCTTACTACATTTTTCAACAACCATAAAAATATTGACATTTACAACAGACTAACTCAAAAAGTCAACGAAGACACTCAAGCTTTTGTTTCAGTATGGGGCTATTATGACGATGAAATAAATCAGCTAAATAATTGTTTACACAACCTTCACTTAAATATTTCTGTAATAAAACAAAATCAATCCAATATAATTGATCTGCCAGTTTTCATTATTGGTGGTGGGCCGTCATTAGATAAAAAAATTGAGGAAATTAAGGAGCTTAAGGATAAATGCTTAATTATTTCATGTGGTACGTCATTACATACCCTTTATCGGAATAACTTAAAACCAGATATTCACCTTGAACTTGAATCTCACCTGGTGACCCTTAGGGCTTTAGACGAACTTAATGATCCCGAGTGGGTTAAGGATATCCCCATGATAGGCCCTGCGCAGCTGTCACCTAGAGTATTTAATTACTTCAATAACAAAGCGGTTTACTTCAAGGGAGAAAGTGTAACCAGTTTCCTTTTTGGGGAAAAACACAATTCAGTAAATAAGGGAACACCTACTTGCACCAATGCAGCTCTCGCTTTATTCCTGCACTGGGGTTTCAAAAATATATTCTTATTTGGCTTGGATTTTGGGTACAGAGACCTAGCAAAGCACCATGCTACAGGATCCGTATACTACGACACAAAAGATAAAGATATGTTAGAAGACGCTGATGTAGAAAAAGTGGCAAAAATGGAAATTGAGTGTGTAAGAGGAGGGACAATAAAAACCAAACCAATGCTCTATACCGCTAAAAGAACAGCTGAAGCCGTTATCTACCCTTATAGAACTCATGCATCTGTATACAACTGCTCCGATGGTGCTGTCATTGACAACACTGAATGGATCTTTGATAGCGACCTTCCAGATATTTTCAAAGAAAAAAATCAAGTCTTAAAAAAAGAATTTTTATCACTTCAATTTGATAACAACAGCAACAAAATTGATTTAGCCATTATTCAAAAACGCCTTGATGTTTTGGACCATAACATTGGCGAATTAAACAACTATATGATAGATGAATTGAATAAGATTGAACCAAATTTATATTCATTAACGAGCATAATAAATTCTATATCGTCATTTTTAGAAAATAAAATGAAACCAGAAATACCTCCCTTCTACTATTTTTTACGCGGATCCATATGGCATCTATTTTACATAGGATATTCACATGCACTGGCCATAGAAGACAAGTCGCTTAAAGAGCAGTGGATAATAACTTGGAGGAAAAAAACAATAGAAACACTTAAAGGTTTACATAAACACTATCAAAAAATAGTCTTCAAAGAATTTAATTTGGAAGAAGATATCTGGACATCTAGATCTACAAGTGACCCTGAGGACTAATATTAAGTAATAAAACTAATAGGCTCTCCCCTGCTGCTACATCAACTCAATATAACAGGGGAAGGGTAGCCCATTAAATTCATATTTTTAACTAAGTGGATTAGTTATATGAACAATAACATTACCTGGCATGAACAAGAGGTTACTATTCTAGATCGAGAAAAAAGGCTATTTCATCGGCCTATTACCATTTGGATGACAGGTTTATCCGGGGCAGTTAAATCTACAATTGCACAAATCATTAGTAAACAACTCCACCTAATGCATATAAATGCATATGTTTTAGACGGGGACAATATCCGTCATGGCCTTTGTTCAAATCTTGGCTTCAGTAACGACGATAGAAAAGAAAATGTACGTAGAATTAGTGAGATGGCTAAAATACTGAATGATGCCGGTGTAATGGCAATTTGCCCTGTCATCTCTCCATTTAAGGCCGACCGCCTCATGGCCAAAGAGATTATTAGTGAAAATAATTTTGTCGAAATCTTCTGTAATTGTGATTTAGAAATATGCGAAAATCGAGATCCAAAAGGACTGTATAAACTGGCTAGGAAAAAATTAATAAAAAATTTCACTGGGATTAGTTCTCCTTATCAGGAGCCGGACAACCCAAATCTTATAATTAACACGTCAACCGTCAGCGCTAATGATTCCGCAAAAAAAATATTAAGTTATCTCAAAATATCCACCACATGCACTCATGCAATGGAACAGTAATGGAAATTGAAAACAAATTAAATTATGAACCTGATTTCATAATAACATCTAACAACCAAGTGGCCTTATCGTTACTTAACAGGCTGCTTATTGAGTCTAACAAAGTAAGTAATATCAAGGACACTAATGTATTCACGATCTTTAAAGACACAATAGTTACCTTACTGGATATAACAAAGAATAAATATAACGGGGAAAAACACCCTTTATTCATTCTAAATAAGAGTGAAGGAGATAAAATAAGAAATGACACATTCGACATAGACAACGGATATTTCTTAGTGATATTTGCTAATTTCATTAGCAGATTAATAAATAATGATTCAATAGCAAGCACAAGTAATAATAGCCATATAAAAGCTATTAATTTTTTATCCCATAGCAGAACTAACAACCTTACATTAAAGCACCTCTTTAATATCCTTTTATCAGCACCATTTAAAAGTAATTCCACACCCAATGGCGTGTGTTATTTAGCTAGTGTAGACGACAGTGCATTTCTGTCAGCTATATACCCTGATGTAAAAATAATAAAACTATCATATGATTTAACCGATATGAGTGACACTAGTGAAATAACTCAGCTTTTCAAAAACTCAGAAGTGAAAGGTAACAACATAATAAATATTGCATGCAGCCAACTATTCTCCTCTCCATTATCTACAACAAATAAGATAATAGAATTCATCAACACACCTCGAGATGACAGAAAAACTGATGACATCACTGTTAATTCTCCTTATAAGAGTTTAGAAGAAAAATCTGGTAATATATATGGAAACAAAAGCATATCTGACCCTGATTTTTTCATTTCAGGGCCTCCAAGAAGTGGCACGTCACTATTAACTGTATTACTCAGCAGTCACCCGCTAATATGCATAGCTCAAGATACAAGCGTATTTTCTGAATTTAAAAAAAGTGCAATATGGCTAGACCAAATCTCTCAAAAAAGATTTAAAGGAAATTTAAATTTTGAAGACGAAGCATTTGATTTGGACAGACTAAAGTATTTAATAGACCGCCCATACAACGAAGACAAAGATCAAGCAGATTTACTTTTCAACTTATTCTATACCTGTCTAACAAGATTTCATGCTGTTGACTTCTTTGTTCCAGACCCAAGAAAAGATAGAGGAACTGGTCTAAATTACTTATACGACATTAACTTTGAGTACATATTAAAAGAAGTAAAAAAGAAAAACCTCCCAATGAAATCGATATTAAATTACATAGTTAATTCAATTCTAAAAATGGAAAATAACGATACTAATTTACGGGGAGAAAAAACACCATCTCATATACTGCATTCAAAGCTTCTAAGGAAGACATATCCAAATTCAAAATTTATTAACATCATCAGAAACCCTCTAGGTTATGCTGGGTCTCGACATCAAAGATTTGACATTTCCATGGCGCAACACTGCAATTACTATAGAAAAAATATTGAACATATGATCACCAATGATGGCCAGACAATCACAATTAGATATGAGGATTTAATTCACAGCCCTTCAACTACCTTAAAAGAAATATATGAATTCCTCGAAATTGAAAATCATGAATTAACTGAAAACTTGGACCCAGGATCCTACCCAAAGTATGTAGGTAAAAAGATTGATAAAAACAGGGACCGCAACAATATTGACTTTTTGACAAGCAAAATGAAAGCCGAAGTAAAAGACAACCTTAAAGATATCTTTGAGTTATATTACCCAGAGTCATTGTAGTAACAATACAAATATTTTTTACTAAAATTAAGTTTTAAAAAGCCACACTTACAATGAGAATCACTCTAAAAATGGTAACTATAAAATGAACAAAGACATGAAAATAGGTAACAAATCAATCAATTCATCTAGATCACCTTTTATAATCGCTGAGTTATCTGGTAATCATAATGGTTCACTCAAAACAGCACGATCACTCATAAAAGCTGCGGCTGATTCCGGCGTGGATGCAATTAAATTGCAAACTTACACTGCGGACACCATGACAATTCCTTCCACTGAACCTGAATTCCAAATAAGTGACGGCCTATGGAAGGGAAAATCATTGTATGAATTATATGAGTGGGCACACACTCCATGGAAATGGCACGAGGAATTATTTAGCTACGCCAATAAACTGGGCCTCATTGCCTTTAGTTCGCCATTTGATGAAACCGCGGTTGATTTTTTAGAAACGTTAAATGTGCCCGCTTACAAAATTGCATCTTTTGAACTAACCGACATACCACTAATAAAAAAAGTGGCATTAACCGGTAAGCCCATCATATTGTCTACCGGTATGGCGAGCTTGGCGGACACTCAACTGGCTATTCGAACCATTCAAGAAAACAGTGAGTCACCTTTTTGCCTGTTACACTGCGTAAGTGGTTACCCAACCCCAATAGAAGATATAAATTTAAAGGGCATTGAATTTCTTAAAGAAAATTTTTCATGCCCCGTTGGCCTTTCCGATCATACTCTATCTACACTTACCTCTATTTGCGCAACAAGCATGGGCGCTTGTATTATTGAAAAGCACATTACACTTAATAGGGATAATGGTGGCCCAGATAGTGAATTTTCTTTACACCCTGAAGAGTTTTCACACTTATGCAAGGACGTAAAACTGGCATTTAGCTGCCTAGGTAATCGTGATAATAAATTAAAAGAATCTGAAAAAGGTAACACCCAATTTCGGCGATCTATCTATGTGGTGAAAGATATTAAAAAAAATCAGGTCCTAACTAAAGAAAATATTAGAATTATCAGACCAAGCTATGGTTTAGCGCCAAAAAATTATGAAGGTGTAATAGGCCGACGAGCCAATCAAGATATAACGGCGGGCACACCTTTAAGTTACAATTTAATCACTGAAGACCTGGGTGTTGTGTGAACGCAAAAGATGAGGATGTAGCTAATTCAGTGTAACTGCCTATCATAAAGCCAGCAATGGCTAAGGATAGGCAGCTATGAACAAAGAAACACTTGAAGCCTTCGCCCGCGAAGCGGCCAAAGGCATTAAAACTGAAAAAGATCTCAATGAGTTTCGTCAGATGCTCACGAAAGTTACGGTGGAACACGCCTTAAATGCCGAGCTAGACGACCACCTGGGGTACGATAAAAACG
>Ga0105359_10002134_pt1 | contig 16443 bp, 13 predicted proteins | sample GOMGulsemesocosm_6_FD_83659 | JGI IMG/M metagenome (GOLD analysis project Ga0105359, IMG submission 83659) | Methane-oxidizing microbial communities from mesocosms in the Gulf of Mexico - GOM8C Gulf of Mexico | ecosystem: Environmental > Aquatic > Marine > Cold seeps | place: Gulf of Mexico...
AGTTTGTGTACATAGGAAGACGTATCATAAGAAATAATGCTATAAAGAAATTACCTTTTTAGCGAGCAGATGTCTACATTTTACGCCCATACTTACCTAGACATCACCATACCCCCCTATTCATGTCCGTAAATAGCTAAGAGTTATGATAAACTCATCATTGTTATTAGTATTTTTTAGGTGTATTAATCGTGAACCGTAGTAACTTTAGCTCAGACCCAGCACTCAATATTTACCTCGTTGGCGGCGCGGTTCGAGATAAGTTACTTAAACGTGAGGTTAAAGATCATGACTATTTAGTGGTTGGCGCGACGGTAGAGCAAATGCTGTCACTGGGTTTTGTCCAAGTAGGTAAAGACTTTCCGGTTTTTTTACATCCCGACACTAAACAAGAATATGCACTAGCGCGTACAGAACGCAAGCAAGGCCAAGGGTATACCGGTTTTAGCTGTTATGCCGAGCCCGATGTCACCATTGAACAAGATTTACGCCGTAGAGATCTCACCGTTAATGCCATGGCGATGGATGAACAAGGCAACATTATTGATCCTTATAATGGCCAAGTTGATCTGAAAAACAAGTTATTACGCCATGTTAGTGATGCTTTTATTGAAGACCCGCTACGGGTATTACGGGTCGCTCGCTTTGCTGCTCGCTACCACAGTGACGGCTTTAGTATTGCGGATGAAACCCTAGCGTTAATGACTGAAATTAGCATCAGTGGTGAACTGGCGACTCTCAGCGCAGAGCGTGTTTGGCAAGAAATGCAACGCAGTTTAGCCGAAGGGGGTAGTGTTCAAGGTGCTAATGATCAAGGCAGCCCTGAAGTATTCTTTGAAATTTTACACCAATGCCAAGCGCTTAAAGCACTGTGGCCAGATTTAAATAAGCTCTGGGGAATTCCCAACCCTGCACAGTGGCACCCTGAAATATGTAGTGGCCTTCACACTATGATGGTGGTGCAGCAGTCAGTACTACTGACCGAGCATAATGACAACAAAGCGGCGATCCGTTTTGCCGCCTTATGCCATGACCTAGGTAAAGGCTTAACCGCTAATGAGCACTGGCCAAGCCATCGCGGTCATGAAAAGGCTGGCCTACCATTAATTGAAAAAATAGCGCAACAGCTCAAAGTGCCTAACGCCTATAAACAATTAGCCCTTAAAGTGTGTGAATACCATTTACACTGCCACAAAGCCTTCGAATTAAAAGCGACGAGCCTATTAAAAATGTTTAATGAGCTCGATGTCTGGCGAAAACCCCAAGAGTTTGATGATTTTATTATTGCCTGTAAAAGTGACTTTTTAGGTCGACTTGGTTTAGAAAATCGCCCCTACCCACAAGAGCACTTTCTCAAAGAGGCAACGCAAGCAGCGAGATTAGTGAATGCTAAAATATTTGTTGCACAAGGTTTGAAGGGAGTAGAAATTAAAGAAGCAATTGCACAAGCTCGATTAGCTGCAATTAAAGAAGTACAGACAATGCCCGCTTATAATCTATCGGATTAATATTACAGTGTCTTATAAATCGTGGCTTAAAAATCGTGACGTAAAGATAGGTAACTAATAAATCGTTACTGCACTCGGGTTCAGAATAGACAAAATACCTAAGCGCTCTAAATCACAGTATTGTACCGCTGATTTCAGCACATTCTCATTTAATGACAATTGCGATAAATGCTGCTCATTAACAAGTAATGAGTAGTTCTCTGTATTATAAATAAACTGGCTGGTCATTATCCGTTTAGACAGAAACAGTAGCTGTGATTCAAAATTAACATGCTCGAAATCACTTTCGTTTTGGTTGCGTATTGGTGCCACTAAGCTATAAGGCAGTTGCCAAATTTTCAGTAATTCAGCACTACATTCCGCATAAGTGAACCCTAGTACTTGTTGCTGCTTTTTCCAGGGCGTTTGGCTTAAATCTTCACTTTGACATAGAGAGATTTTATCGGGGGCTAATTGCTGTACCACTAGCTCCCCGAGATTATGTAGCAAACCTAAAATAAATAACCGCTCAGCATTAGCGAACCTTAACCGACAGCCTAAATATTTAATCAACAACGCGCAGTCGACACTTTGAGTCCAGAAACTATCCAAATAATCACTGTCAGCAGTTACTGACTGAAATGCTTTACTGGTAAAGTAAGCAATAACTAAGTTATACACTTCAGTAATGCCGAGTACTAGCACCGCTTTAGAAATAGTGTCTATTTTACCCGGATAATTAAAAAATGAGCTATTTGCCAATTTCAATATGCTCGCAGACAGCCCAGGATCAATCATGATAACTTCGCTAATATCATCAATATTGGATGATTCATCATCGATTAGTTCTTTAATTCGAAGAAAGGAATCAGAAAGTACAAATATTTCACTTGCTTGATCAGCGAAGTCGATTGCATTCATAAATTCATCCTATTGCACAATAAGTAAAGATAACGATACTCTTATAAATTTAGCACAATTCTGTTAAAAAAATGTCATACAATTTTAATATTCAACACTAATTTGATAAGCGCTAAACTTACGCATATTGATAACGCCTTGCTCAAAAATCAAATACTGTCCTTTAATACCTAATAAAACACCTGATACCACTGGCGTTTTATCAAAATTAAATGAGCTAATTTTCGTTAGGTATTCACTTACGGGGTAATTAATATTGACTACCTGCTCATCTAGTTGCTCGATGGCATCATCACCAAACCTAAGTGAAACTAACGATAACTGCCTCCTAATCTGAGGAATTAACGCTGCGGCACTAGCTTTTAAATCAATCGGCTCATTACTACCTTTGAGCATCGCGCGCCAATTAGTTTTATCACCAATAAACTCAGCTAATGCTGTTTCAACGAGACCTGACTGTAAGCGAGTGCTCACTTTAAAAATAGGTAACGCTTGGGTTGCCCCTTGATCTATCCAGCGAGTAGGTAATTGCGTGTGTCGAGTAATGCCTACTTTTAATGCCGACGTATTCGACAAGTAAACATAATGATCCACCATACAATGCTGCTCTCCCCATTCAGGCTCACGACACGTTCCTAGATGATGGTGGCAGGTTTCTGGCTTCATAATACACATATCACACTGCGCCAATTTGCTCATACAAGGATAACAAAACCCTTGTGAATAGCTTTTTTTAGTGGCACGGCCACAATGTTTACAGGCAATTTTTCCGTGAAAATTTAAGGTCAGTGTTTTACCTATTAATGGGTTTAACTCAACATATTGATAGTCATCACCCTCATTGATTGGCGCTAATGGTAGTTGGTAATGAACTAAATCATCACTATCAATATGTGCCGTTAATTTTTCTATTGCACCTATTCTTGTTGTATTCATGAATGCTCTCTATTTATAATTTTCGGTTAAAAATTTACTTTTTTTCGACTTTGTTTAACCACCTTACGATTGGCTTTACCGGTTAAACGTCGCTGAACGGAGCCCTTAGTAGGCTTAGTGACTCGTCTTTTTTTCTGCACTACCATTATCGCTAAAATCAGGGTTTTTAGCCGTTGTAATGCATCTTCTTTGTTCAATTCTTGAGTACGATACGATTGAGCTTTAATAATGATAATACCCTCTTTAGTTATTCGGGTATCATTAGCTGCCAGCAATCGCTCTTTATAAGCGTCGGGCAGTGAAGAGCGTTTTATATCAAAGCGAAGATGAATGGCGGTAGCTACTTTGTTAACACGTTGGCCACCATTACCCATAGCGCGAATGGCACTGAGCTCTATTTCCCAATCGGCTAAGCTAACTGCATTTGAAAGTTCAAGCATTATTAATTACCATCGACCTTTATTCTTTTATTACAACTCAATGAGCCTACAGTATTCATGACTCAATCTTCAACTTGGTATGTTTATCTATTACGCTGTAATGATAACAGCTTGTACGCTGGCATCACTACCGATCTCGAGCGTCGATTACATCAACATAATAATACCAAACAAGGGGCTAAGTATACGCGAGCAAGGCGGCCAGTTTCACTGGTATTTAACGAAACGGCTATAAATAAGAGCGAAGCGAGTAAACGAGAATATCAAATTCGCACCCTCAATAAGATAAAAAAAGAGCAGCTAGTTTCAAGCCAGTAAGCTAAAAATAGGATAGCCAGAGGTCTGCTCAGTTGTATTCCTCGGTATTCTTTTCGATTTAATGCTAAATCACTGTTAGAATGAGGCGTTTTTATTTCCTGCTTGTTAGTGAGCGTTGTTAGAGTGAAGTTTACCTATGCTAAAAGAAAAGTCAGCACAAGAAATGTTTATTGAGCAATATTGCCCAATCAGCCATGATAAAATTAGCTTTACTCGCGAGCAAGGTAGTAACTTTGCCAAGCAAGTCGCTGACGATTTCAACCCTCTTCATAATGTTGAGAATAAGCGCTTTTGTGTACCTGGAGATTTATTGTTTGCAATAATTATCGCTAAATCTGGCTTGCATCAAAAAATGAGCTTTGATTTTTCAGGTATGGTTAACGATGCCGTTACTCTCACCTTCCCTAACCAAATTTCCGATAATTTTGATTTAACCGATGAGAATGACAAAACCTATTTATCGGTAACCGCAACTGGCGCTAAATCAAAATGCTCAACCTTAATAGACTCATTAACTAAAGCGTATGTGAACTTTTCAGGTCATACTTTCCCTGATATTTTGGTGAAATTAATGGCTGAAAATAATGTCATGATTAACCCAAGTCGCCCAATGGTAATGTATCAAGGTATGGAAATTAACTTACAACGCCTTGATATAGAATCTCTGTCTCTTAAATTAGCGAAAACTAGCCTAACGATTAATGGTAAACGTGGTGATGCTTGGTTAGAGTTTGATTTAATCAGTAACAACGAAGTGGTTGGCCACGGGAAAAAACACATGTTACTTAGTGGCTTACGCGAATATAGCCAGGAAAGTATCGATGCTATGGTAGCCACTTATGCCAATAGCAAAGCAAGCTATTGTAATCAATAAGCGCTAGAAAACTGTCAAAAAATTTTATTCATTCCACAGCCTTTATCACTAACGTCACTCCGAATTAGCCTCGGAGTGATAAAGCTTATCAAAAGCCAGCCGTTGTGAATGTTTATCTTCACTGCAAAAAGCAAACACTTGTAACGTTTTAGGTCTGAGACAACGCTCAGGTTGTTGATAGTAAGCTAACCACGCCCGCTTCTTTTTTCCTTGGTACTTTGAGGTAATAACGATCGTTTGGCTAGTTTTAAAAGGCGTACCTGCTTCAATATCTTTACTCGATCGCGCAATGAGTTTCGCTTGATAGCTATCCATTTCACTCTTTTTAGACTTATTCTTAGTGCGCTTCTTTTTGTATTTACTGCTATTGTTTTCACATTGCCACCAATTCGCTCGCGCTTTATCTTCGCGCGCGCGCAGACTTTGACCACGTTTGGCCGAATGGCCTTGTCGTTGCTGTGCTTGAATATTTTGTAGCTTTACTAATAACTGCTGACAGCGTTTTTTCGCTACAGCCTCGGGCTGTAATAACAAATAGCAGATCACAAGGGTAACAACGATTACCGACTTACAGTACAACATAGATTCATCCTTGAATTTATTGATAGTTTTTCTATTTCAACACAAGATCACATAGCATAGTGTGAATAACGTACTAACATTAACGTTAACTTAATAAACATGGAAGTTCAATGGGTTCCTATGCGGCTGTTTTCGTTCTAAAGTTAATACTAATGTTTACACTTAGTACCACTGTTTTCGCTCTGCAAGACCCCAGCCTTAGCAATAAGCTTATTAATAGTGCTCATAGTATTGATAGTATAGCCGGCAATGTGAAATCATCGCCTGCTACTATCGTGGTAACAAAGTCGATTCCTCAATTGCAGCATGCCAAAACCTATCAAGCCGTTGATGACATAACTAAATATTGGCTATCAGAAAAATTAGACGGTATGCGTGGCTATTGGAATGGCACCGAGCTGCTATCCCGCCAAGGGAATAAAATTTATACTCCCAAATGGTTTACTCAATATTGGCCAGTAACCGCAATGGATGGCGAGCTGTGGATGGCAAGGGGACAATTTCAAGCCACTATGTCCTGTGTAAGAAAGAAGTATATTGATGAGCAATGCTGGAAAAGTGTACGTTTTATGATTTTCGACTTACCCAATCATGCCGGTACTTTTACCCAAAGAATTTCGGCAATGAGGCACATCACCAGAAAAACACCGTCTAAAACCTTAGCGATGATCCCGCAGTTTACCGTACAAAACCTGACGCAATTAACACAACAACTAAATGACATTGTTATTAATCATGGTGAAGGGATGATGTTACATTTGGGTAGTGCTCACTACCATAGAGGAAAAACCTCAAATATATTAAAACTAAAGAAACATCAAGATGGTGAAGCCACCGTAATTGCGCATTTAGCTGGCAAAGGCAAGTACACCAATATGCTCGGCGCACTCAAAGTTAAAACCGCACAAGGGCTAGTCTTTAAAATTGGCAGCGGTTTTAGTGATCAAGAACGCGCGAACCCTCCTGCAATTGGCAGCATTATTACTTATCAATACAATGGCACTACCTTGTCGGGTCTGCCAAGGTTTGCGCGTTATTGGCGAGTAAGGGCAGTAACTAAGTAACCGTTATTCACTCAGTACTGACTCTGAATTAGGCTGATAGCTAAAGAGCAGTACTTTTAATCCCTTACCTTGATGGGCTTCTTTAAATACTGCGGGGTTTTCAAGTCGCTCGATAAATTGGCAATCTGGACATTCTCGCGCCACTTCACTTTTAAGGAATTCATCGTCAAGATCAGGGGAATTTAAACATAACATTAACTGCCCCCCGGCATTAATCCATTGTGGAATACGGCGGATAATTTTGGCGTAATCACGTTCTATGTTAACACTGCCTTTTTGAAACGACGGCGGATCACAAATTAATAAATCGTACTTGCCATATTTTTTTATGCGACTATTAGATTTGAAAATATCAACACCTTCGAACACTACCCGTTTACCATCGCGTTTTGCCAAGTTGTTTAATTGATGATTTTCTCGTCCTTTACTTAACGAAGCTTTACTTAGATCAATATTAACGACTTGTGCGGCACCACCCGCGGTACCCGCCACAGAAAAAGCACACGTATAAGCAAAAAGGTTAAGTACGTTTTTTCCTTGCGCTTGTTGTTTAACCCAAGCTCGACCTTTCGCCATATCGAGAAACAAGCCACTGTTTTGGGCTTTACCTAGCTCAATATGATAATTAAGCCCCTGCTCCGTAACGACAGTACGTTCAATTTGTTCACCCAATAACACTTCACTAGGGGCAAACTTACGATAACGATGTTGTACCTGCACACTTTTACATTGTGGTGTTAACGCCAGCAATCCTTTTGCCTGCGTTAGCAGCCACGTTTGCTCTACCGCTTGATATAAGGTAATTAATATCACCGGCTCGAGCCAGTCAACGTTAACGTGCGAAAGGTTTTCATAATTATGACCACGGCCATGAAAGAGTCGTTGGCAATCGGTAAAGTCTGTCGTAGTAATATATTCAAGCATGAGGCGTTTATTATTCAGTATTAGGGATCAGTATTGGGATTCGGTGTTTGAGCTCAGTGTTAGGATTCGCTGTTCGGCATCAATAACAAAGAAAAAGCCAAGCAATAATACCATTGCTTGGCTTCGGGTTCCAAAGTGTTTATCTTGCAGTGAGCGACTTAGCTCATTGCAGCTAGCCTGCTAACTTGTTATTTAACATATTAAAAAGCGAATAAGTTCACTGAGAAAAATTTATCGGCAACGGTATTAATAAATATCATCAACACAATGGCAGGGATAAAAGTACCTAACGAAAAGTTGATGTACTTCTCTACCCAAGAGCCAATGTAATTTTCATTACCTATGCTTAGGTGCTCAGATAAGTTTTTACTCTTCCAGCGATAGCTGACAAACACACACAGTAAAAAGCCATTTAACGGTAAGATGGTTTCATAGAAAACATCATACACTAGATCAAAGAAAGACTTCGTGGCACCGCCATAAGAGATAAACTCAGTGAAAAAATTCACCATACCAAACGATACCGTGGCAAATAAGGTTAAAATACCCGCAGTCATCATTAAGATAGACAGCGCTTTTTTACGACTATGATTTTTCTCTTTTACTAAATAAGAAACCGGTACTTCTAAAATTGACACTAACGAGGTAATCGCGGCAAAAAAGACTAAAGTAAAGAAGAACACCGCAACGATGCTGGCGCCAACATAGCCAATAGACGTTTGTAATGCTAAGAATATTTTCGGTAAGAACGTAAAAATTAACGACACCGAACTATCACTTAATTCGCTGGGATTCACATTGGGGTTAAATGAAAACACCGCCGGTAAAATCATCAAACCAGCAATAAAGGCCACCCCAGTATCGGTAATAGCCACTAATTTAGCAGAGTTAGGAATGTTAGTTTGCTTGTTTATATAAGAGCCGTAAGTAATTAAGATCCCCATCCCTAAAGAGAGTGAGAAAAAGGCCTGGGAAAGGGCACCATTAACCACACTTGGCGTGATCTTAGTGATATCAGGAATGATAAAAAATTTCACCCCTGCCATCGCATTATCAAGTGTTAGCACAAAGATAACCATGATAATGAGCATAGCGAATAATGTCGGCATTAATATTTTCGCGGCTTTTTCAATACCGTCTTTAACGCCCGCAACCAGGATAAAATTAACAATACCGGCGACAACGGCCATCGAAATGAAAAGATAAGGGCTATTAATGAATTCGCCAAACCCATTATCGCTGGCTAAATAATCTAAATTTCCGTTTACTGTCAGCACAATATAGCCGAAAATCCAGACGGTGATCACCATATAAAATACCGCGATCATAAAAGGGGTTAATACTCCTAAAAATCCTGCTGCGCCCCAAATAGTGCTATTACCACTTAATTTTTTATAAGCACCTACCGGTTGTTTATCGGTTTTTCTGCCAACCCCCATTTCTGCAATCATCACCGGTAAACAGATAAAGAATACAAACAATGCATACATCACTAAAAAGGCACCACCACCATTTTTAGCTGCATTTACCGGGAAACCTACCAAATTGCCAATACCGACTGCAGAGCCTGCAGCGGCAAGAATAAAACCTATACGGGAGCTAAAATGCTCACTAGATGCACTCATAAATGTCCTTCACTACCATTAATTGATTATCGTTTTTAATCTATATTTTGTTTTTATTATTCTTTTATTTTTGCTTTATCTTTCTTTATTTATACGGTTTACTTTTTTAAGCGTGAAATGCTAACAAGCTTTTTCCAGTATGTCTTCTTTAAAGTGGGTATTTATCTCCATGGTCTGTATATAATTTTGTCCACTAGGCTGTTTATAAAAACAAAAAATTATCTAGAAAATAACTTAGGGTTCATCACGGTTAAAATACCTTCGGCATCAACGGCTGCTATTTCAGTCACTTGTGCGATGTCTTCCGGGGTTACTTTTAAACTACGACACAAGGACTCATCAACAACATCTTGGTACTCGAAGTCATCAGCGTGGCTATCTAATAACGCTAATCTTGACGCCAAATTCAATACTTTAACATCTTGATTGATTTGATCACTTTTCGCTTGATTAAAATGACGAATAGGAATAATGATTTTTTCAGGTAATTGCCATATTTTTAGTAATTCAGCCGAGACATCGGTATATGTGAATCCTAAGGCTAGCTCCTGCAATTGCCAAGGACTATTATTCGCATTGTATTGCTCACAACGTTGCGCTATTTCGGGGGATATTTTAGCGATAATCAATTCACCAAAGTTTTGCAATAAACCGGCAACAAACAAGCGCTCGATATCTTTAATCCCCGCTTTAATCGCTATATTTTTCGAGACTAAACCACAGTAAATACTCATCCGCCAAAAACGTTTTAGATCGATAGCTTGATTACTAAAGTGCTTAAAGGCTGAAGCGGCAACATCTACCAACATCATATTATAAATGGCTTGGGTACCAATAATAGTGATGGCTCGAGAAATAGTGCTAATTTCACCGGGGAAACTGTAAATAGCACTATTCGCTATCTGCAGTAACCGCGAGGTCATTGAGGGATCAACGCTGATCACATCGGCAAAATCACTGATCACTGAATGTTCATCTTCCATTAATGCTTTCACTTTAAAACAGGCATCCGGCAAGGCAAAAGAGCCGTTGGCTTGTAAAGCGTATTCATGAGCGTTCATGCTTTCTCCAAATTATAATTTTTATTGTCTTTTTATCCGCTTTTATAGCTTTTGAATTACTCGGCAGTTTATAACGGCACGCCTAAATCCTCTTTAATGTGCTCGGTAACCACATAAGTATGTGTCTGTGAAATAGCCGGTAAACCAGCCACTTTTTCTAACACCAAGCGGTAGTCCTCAATATTGGCAAAACGAATTTTAAGCAAATAATCATAGCCGCCTGCCACTAAATGGCATTCAGCAATTTCCTTTATTTTCACCACTTCAGCTTTAAAATCCTTAAATACCTCAGAGGTGGTTCTGTCTAAGGTAATTTGAATAAATGCGGTCATACCATAGTTAAGTTTAGTGGTATCTAAAAATGCGCCATATCGCCTGATATAGCCCTCAGACTCTAAACGTTTTACGCGATCTAAGCACGGGCTAGCACTTAAATTAACTTTTTGCGCCAGTTCAACATTGGTAATTCGACCATCGCCTTGTAGCGTTTTTAAAATGGTCATATCAATACGATCTAAAGGTTTAATTTTGCTCATAGTCTTGGTCACACTTGTTAACTCTTCTACTCGCCAATATTGGCATAGATGATGGTAAATAAAAAGCGAACACCACATGATGTTCACTCCGTAATTAAAGCGTCGTTTTCTAACCGTTTCGTTGACGCTTTAACCGGTAAGACGCTTATTAGCTGTCATCATCCTCCACCAAGGTCATTAGTGAAGTGTTACCACCAGAAGCAGTAGTATCAATACTGACTGTTTTTTCGGTGACCAAGCGCTGAATCAAGTTATCGTAATATTCAGAGGTAATAACCGGTAAAATAGCACCCGCTCGTTTGGCTAATTGATCACTAATATAATGCTTACGCTGACATTGGCTGTCTACTACGACACCAGCCAGTCCAGGGTGCTCTAACATCGTTTGTAAATGTGCTAATTTAGCCACTTGTAACACGCTAATATCGGCGCCTGTTGAGATAAATTTATCGCGAAAAGCCAATGCCTCATCATAAAATAAGTCTGAGACTACGGTAATCACGGTATTACCCGTTGCCAGTGCTGTCACCAAAGACATTACCCAAAAATCGAAACTAACATTTTTATCCGCAAAACAAATCACGGTACCGCGATTTTCTAAATATATAACATTCGATTCGCCGGTTGGTCCTGGCAATTGCTTAGGTTTTTTTAAACGTTTTTCAATATCAATGAGTTGCTTACGAGCAGCCGTTAAGCTTAGATTCAAATCATCCGCTAAATCATCAACAATATCGACATGTGCTATTTTAGCGAGCAATTGGCGTACACAAGAAATACGGGTATTTAGCTCAGTTAAGCGCCAATTTTTCTCTGCATCATCCGCCTTAAGCATGAGAATATTGGCTTCAATACGATCTTCCTCGTCTCCGGTTAAGGCGACCGACTGAGAAGGCAGATACCCACTTTTATCATCATTTGGCGTTGCTTTTTCAACCACTAACCGCGATAAGTAATTCGGGCCACCCGCTTTAGGGCCGGTGCCTGATAAGCCTCTACCACCAAAAGGCTGTACGCCCACAATAGCGCCGATCATATTACGATTGATATAAACGTTACCAGCACGTGATAATCGGGCTAGTTCAACCGCACGATGTTCTATGCGCGTATGAATGCCCATAGTTAAGCCAAAACCGGTGCCATTTATTTGCTCAATAACTTGCTCAATTTGATCACCTTTAAAACGCACAATATGAACACAGGGGCCAAATACTTCTTTAGTCAGTACATTAATATCATCAATTTCATATAAGCGCGGCGCAAAGAAAAAGTGCCCGTAATCAGCGCTAACTTGGCTAGAGATTTCACATTGATACAATAATTTGCCGTTGGTTTTCATGTACTCACTATGCTCGTTAAGCGCATTGAGTGCTTTTTGATCAATAACAGGACCCACATCGGTACTCAATTGTGACGGGTCACTAATAGTTAATTCAGCTAATGCCCCTGTTAGCATTTCAATAACATTATCGGCAATATCTTCCTGTAAAAAGAGCACTCTTAATGCCGAGCATCGTTGACCGGCACTTTGAAACCCTGATGAGATCACATCGTCAACCACTTGCTCTGGTAACGCTGTAGAATCAACAATCATGCAATTTTGGCCGCCGGTTTCCGCAATAAGCGGCACTTGCTCGCCACCACGATTGGATAATATTTGAGAAATAAGGGTGCCAGTATTGGTAGAGCCAGTAAACATCACTGCTGCAATGCGTTCATCAGGAACGATAGTACCACCGACCTCAGCACCGCTAGCAATTACCGCCTGAACTACATTTTCAGGTAAGCCAACTGATTGCATCATTTCAATAGCGCGTAGCGCGATTAAACCCGTTTGCTCCGCAGGTTTGGCAATCACGGCATTACCCGTAACAATCGCTGCAGCAACTTGCCCTAAGAATATCGCTAACGGAAAGTTCCACGGACTAATACAAAGTACTACGCCACGTGCTTCAACACGTTCATCAGTACTTTGCTCAATGGCTCTAGCAGCGTAATATCGACAAAAATCAACCGCTTCACGCACTTCATCAATACCATCTTGCGCCACTTTACCGGCTTCTTTTATACATAACGCAATGGGTTCATCGATATGACGTTCTAAAATATCGGCGATTCTGCATAGTAAGTCAGCCCGTTCTGCTACCGATGTTTTAGACCAAGTTGCAAAAGCTTGCTCGGCTTGAGCTAACATTAACTGCATTTGTGCTTCATCATGATGATGATGAAAACCAATAATTTCACGATGATCGGCCGGATTTTTTACCGCATGAGCTCCTTTAGGTAGCTCACTTTGCTCAAGGCGATGTTCACTAAACCAGTTATCTAACGACGTTTTTAATGGCGTCAGGGTATTTATATCGGTTAAATCTAATCCTTTGGCATTATCACGTCCAACTATCGGTGCTTTATTTTCTTTGCGATATAAGTCGATAGGCAAAATAATTTGTTTATTGTATCTATCTTTTAACCGTTGGGTTTTTTCAACAGGATCTTCTAATAACGACTCAACCGGTTGTGAATCATCAACAATAGCGTTAACAAATGAGGAGTTCGCGCCATTTTCAAGTAAACGTCGTACTAAGTAAGCCAGTAGATCTTCATGATGGCCTACCGGTGCGTAAATACGGCACTGTATACCTTCTTGAGAGACAATTTGATCATAGAGCGAATCGCCCATGCCATGTAAACACTGGAACTCGAAACCTTCCTTATCATCTCCGGCCAATTCAACAATGGTTGCGGCGGTATAGGCATTATGGGTAGCAAATTGTGGATAAATACTATCTCGATACTCAAGTAATTTATTAGCACAGGCGTGATAAGAAACATCGGTAGATGATTTACGGGTAAACACTGGAAAATGTGCTAAACCGTCTTTTTGTGCATTTTTAATTTCACTATCCCAATAAGCGCCTTTTACTAACCGAACCATCATTTTTCGGTTGGCACGTAACGTTAATGCACGTAACCAATCTACGACAAAAATTGCCCGCTTTTGATATGCCTGTAATGCAATACCAAAACCTTGCCAATTGGCTAATTCAGGATCGGTAAACACCGCTTCAATTACATCCAACGAGATATCTAAACGCTCTGACTCTTCGGCATCAACGGTTAAACCAATATTGTATGCTTTCGCTTGCAAACATAATGCTTTAAGTTTTGGCACTATTTCTGTCATTACTCGCGCTTTATGGCTAAATTCATATTTAGGGTGAATAGCTGATAACTTAACTGAAATCCCCGGCACTTTCCGCGGATCATTTTTAGCTGAACGTTGCGCGACTTTACCTATTTGAGTGATAGCATCTTGATAGGCCTTAAGGTAGCGCATGGCATCTGCCATAGTACGTGCGCCTTCACCCAGCATGTCATAAGAATAAACATAACCTTGTTGTTCTTTAGTTGCCGCACGCTCAGTGGCAGCGGTAATGGTTTCGCCCATAACAAACTGTTTACCCATGATCTTCATCGCAAAGTTCATCGATTTACGAATAACGGGTTCACCTAAACGTCCGACGGTTTTCTTCAATAAACCAAAACGATCTTGTTTACGTTTATCAGCATAATCCACCATAGAGCCGGTGATCAACAAGCCCCACGACGATGCATTAACAAATAATGAATCACTTGAGCCAAGGTGAGTACTCCAATTACCTTGTGATATTTTGTCACGGATCAATGCATCCTGCGTATGCTTATCAGGTACTCTTAATAATGCTTCAGCTAAGCACATCAAGACAATGCCTTCTTCTGAAGAAAGTGAGTATTCATTTAATAAAGCATCAATGGCACCATTGCCTTCTTGATCTTTACGAATTTGTAGCACCATTTGACGTGCTCGCTCCCAAGCTCGACTTCTAGCACTGACATTAACTTCAGCAGCAGGCAGGATATGATCAACAGCAATATTCTCATCAATTCGGTAAAAGTCTCGAATTTTCTGACGAATAGGGCATTCTGTAATAAGCGAATTAGTAAAAAGCATTAGGTTTCCTCACAACATTTTTCGGGCACAGCCACGAAACAGTCAACATTTAGGTGTCTATTAAATTGTGCATTCTAATGACAAGACCACAGAATGTGCTGGTTTTTTCAGAGTTTTTACAGAATTTTATACTGCATAAACACAGAAGCACAATTAAGGATACTGTTACAATATTTAAGTATATGAAGATAAATATAAAAAGAAGTATAGCTTACCGCGGGTTAGTCGTTACCAATAGATCTACTGGTGGTATTTACTGTTGAGGAGAAATATGAATAAAAATTTACAGATGAATTTTACCGAGAACAGCACCATAGGTGTGAGTTTTATTGTCGGTTTTACCGAGCTTAGTACGGAAAAAACCACAATTTCCCAGTAAATATACTAGGAAGTTGTGGTTTATAGCAGAAAAATTAATTTAAAGCCGTATTAGTCTGCACTAATACGGGTAATGTCTGCGCCTAATTTTTGTAGTTTGTCTTCAATACGTAAGTAACCACGATCAATATGATAGATACGATCAACTTGCGTTGGTGTTTTAGCCACTAGCCCTGCGATCACAAGGCTCGCTGAAGCACGTAAGTCAGTTGCCATCACTTGAGCACCATTTAAAGAGTTGACTCCTTTTACAATGGCAGTATTACCTTCTAAGGCAATATCGGCACCCATACGTTGCAATTCAGGTACATGCATAAAACGGTTTTCAAAAATAGTTTCAATAACGGTAGCTGTGCCTTGTGCCAACACATTCATGGTCATAAATTGCGCTTGCATGTCGGTAGGAAAAGCGGGATGTGGCGCCGTTGTAACGTTAACCGCTTTTGGTACCTCAGTCATGGATAATTCAATCCACTCTTTTCCGTCACTATCTTCACCGGTAGTGATGGTTGCTCCGGCTTCAGTCAATTTTTCTAATACCGCTGCTAATGAGCTTGGTTCGGTATTTAAACACTTCACCTGCCCTTGGGTTACCGCAGCAGCAACTAAGAAGGTACCGGTTTCAATTCTATCAGGCATAACCGAATATTCGCCACCGAACAGCTCTTCAACACCTTCGATAGTCAGTGTATCAGTACCTGCACCAGTGATTTTAGCGCCCATAGAAATAAGGCAGTTAGCTAAATCAACAATTTCAGGTTCACGGGCGGCATTTTCAATTACGGTAGTACCTTGTGCTAAGGCAGCAGCCATCATTAAATTTTCAGTACCGGTAACACTGACAATATCCATCGGAATATTGGCACCTTGTAAACGACCTTGCTTCTTAGCAATGATATAACCATTTTCTACTTCAATATCTGCACCCATTAGTTTTAGCCCTTGGATATGCAGATTTACCGGGCGAGCACCAATAGCGCAACCACCAGGGAGTGAAACTTCAGCATGACCCATGCGAGCAAGCAATGGTCCTAACACTAATATTGAAGCACGCATCGTTTTAACGAGATCATAAGCAGCACAACAATCAGTGATAGTGCTGGCATCAATGCTTAAGCGGTTTTCACTTAACCACTCGGTTTTAGCACCTAGCTGACCTAATAACTTAACGGTGGTTAAAATATCATTGAGCTGAGGAACATTATTAAAAACAATCGCTTTTTTAGATAATAATGCTGACATTAGAATAGGGAGTGCGGCGTTTTTCGCCCCAGAAATAGTAACTTCACCACGTAGTGGCTTGCCA
>Ga0105359_10002140_pt1 | contig 16427 bp, 14 predicted proteins | sample GOMGulsemesocosm_6_FD_83659 | JGI IMG/M metagenome (GOLD analysis project Ga0105359, IMG submission 83659) | Methane-oxidizing microbial communities from mesocosms in the Gulf of Mexico - GOM8C Gulf of Mexico | ecosystem: Environmental > Aquatic > Marine > Cold seeps | place: Gulf of Mexico...
GGGCTGAAAGTGGTGGGCTAACTTCAACCGATTGGTACACTACAAACTACAACTCAAATCGAGTGTATATCGGAGAGTAAATATAAAGAGTAAATATAAAGAGTAAATAACTTAATAGCGGCAGTCATTATCCATCACCTTTTTAAGCTGATAGATGGCTGCCCCATTTTTTTGTATATTCCTAATTTGCTGATCCGTTGCCCGACGAGCAAAGTTCCAATCCCATTTGAACTGAATTTTCTCTGCTGCTAGGTTACAAAAAACATCTCTCGCTTTCGCACAACGAGCCTTTACCAGCTTGGCTTCTCGTTTATAATTTCGCTTAGCAGCCATACAGTTAGTTTTCTTTTTTTTAATGATTTCTTCTTCAACTTTTAATTGAGGAATTTCTACTGTCGATTCACTCCGTAGCCGAACACCTTGCTGATAACTCTCAACTCGTTCATTTCGCTCAAGCACATTCATCTGCTTGAGCTCAATTTTATCTTGTTTAGTATTTTTTAATCCAAGTTGACAAGGCTGATCTTTAAAGTTAATTCTGCCGGTTTTATCCACACAGCGGTAGATATCCGCGTGCACTGCTAAAATAGGAAGCAGTAATAGCGTAAAAGATAATCCCTTGGCTAGATACATACCCAATCCATGCATTAAGTTAATGGTAGTGACTATGTAATACTTTCTCTCCATGTTCAAGTGAGCGTAATACGCTAGCAGGACCTGAGCTTACAAAAGAGGAGTCAACTGTTCCTTTATAACACCCCATAATCCATGGATAACTATTTGTTAAATAATAACCATATTGGCCATCCACCAGCATGCCATTACATTCATCCAAATCTCCCGCCGAAGCAGAATATTCATAGTCCCCTCTAAATTGACCATCGTAGTTATTACTAGCAATACTGCCCACATTCGCCACAGGTGTTGTATAACCATTAACAGCCTCTCTTAACCCACCACTATTCTTTAGAATATAACTGGAAGATACTTCACGAACATTGCCGCTATCATTAAAGCAGGGTCCATAAATAGGAAAACCATCTGCGGCAAAACCAATCACTGGAGATACGCTATTTTCAACAGCGCAATTCTGCTCATACATTGCCAGAGGGCTGCCGTGATAGTGATAAGTGCCATCAGGCTGCGCATGCGCATTATGACTATCGGTGCCAAAACTATTTAAAGATGACATAGGATCATAGCGCCAGGGGTTATTGACTTGATCAGGGCCGCAGCCAATTTTCTCCTGCCCCAGTGGTTCATTTCCTTCGTCGTAACAAGCCGCCGCTAACAAATCTACGGTCACACCGTTAAGGAATATCGCGTTCGTTGTACCTAGGTTTAAGATCGTATTTTGGGCGGCGGCAGAAGGTGATTTAACCACTTGATAACTGCCACTTTGCTCACTAACATTAGTTGCAAACATTGATTCACTATCATGAAAGTCATGATTTGGGATCTCATTAGCATTGAAATAGCATTTGCTACTGTCTGAAGTAATCGTTACTGAGCCTTGAAATGCAACATTACGATTTACATCCGTCACATTGGATTCATAGCTTCCATCATAACTGGCGCAATTGGCAGAAGTATTGGTAAAATCAACATTTGTGATATCAACCGTATCACCCGTGTTATTTGTCGTATCCCCGCTATCATCAGAAGATGAGCCACAGGCGATAAGAGTAAGGGTGAGACAGGAAGCTGTGAAGACCTGCTTATTAATCTTAGTTAATACGTTTATTTTTCTTAGCATTGTTAGCCGACACCCTTGAAATTAAGATATCCAAATATTAGCCTAATTTTTAGCTCTGATTGTGCAGGAAAAGTGAAAGTATAATGCAAGCTGCATTATTCGTTGCTCAATCAATTAATTCCGATATCCACTTTGGCAATAATCATTGGAAGTGTTAATCTGCGTCCATGAAGGAATCTGCCCACGAAATACATAGAAGCTACGACGAACTAGGCCCCATACAAGTATTGGATGATGGCCATAAACGCTACCTTACGTTTGGCACCGATGACGAGCAAAGCTGTCAGCTAATTAACCAGCCGCACTTACTCCAGCACGAATATACCCGCGCGATTTTATTATCCTTATTAATGGTTGATCCAGAACATATCACTGTGATCGGTATCGGCGGAGGTTGCTTACTCACCGCACTTCATCATTTGGTGCCCGGTTGTCAGCTACAAGGGGTTGAATTAAGGCGTGAAGTTGCACGCTTAGCCCATAAATACTTTCAACTGCCTAAGCATGCTGGCATCAAATTACACATAGGCGATGGTTTTGATTATTTACAAACCATTGAGACCAAGACTGATTTGATTATTGCCGACATGTATCTAGCAGAAGGGATTGATCAGCAGCAATTATCCGCGTTATTTATTGCCACAAGCCATAGCCGACTGAATCAAGGTGGCTGGCTGGTACTCAATTATTGGCTCGACCATAAAATAGAAGAGCATCTTGCGCTTGCACTACATGATCATTTCGATCAAATCTATATGTGCGATACCGGTGGAGGTAATTGGGTGATCTTTGCTGGCAAGGTAAATACCAACCGTTCGTTAATCAATGAAAACAAACTCAAGCCATTATCAAAGCAGGCAGGATTCTCACTTAATCACTTTCTCAAGCGCCTTGTTGTTCTAGCCTAGAATCTAAGTCTAATTTTCCAACCGACGATCAATCGACAAATCCACACTATTCTTAAATACGTCTATACTAATTTAACACTCCATATTCTATAGGCCTTGCAAGTGTATTCCATCGGCATTAACTTTCTAAACAAGTTTAATTTTACCCGCAAATTTCAAATTATCTTGCTAACTCTACTCCTACCTATCTTGTATGCCTCAGTCATAATATATCAAGAAAATAGTCATAAAATTGACCTAATCAGTCATAAGATCATTGGTATTGAGGCAGTTAATAGCCTCAAGCCACTGCGTATTATTGCCGCCAAACATAGAGGTACATCAGCACAGTGGTTTGCCGGAAATGAAAGTATAAAATCGACGATTACTAACCTTGAAAGTGAAATGTCACAATCATTTACTTTGGCTAAAAAAGGATTATCTCAAGACATATTTAACAAGCAAAGCTTACAAAATTTAGCCGCACTGCAACAATCATGGCAGGGATTGTTATTAGAAAAGATAAAGAATTCACCAGCAACAGATAGTTTTCGACGTCATAGCGATTGGGTAAGTCAGGTAGACAAACTTATTAATAGTATAGCTACTCAGGCAGGGCTAAATTTAGATTTAGACCTTGCTAGCTATCAACTAATGAACATCACCGTTTTCGAAATTCCTAAACTACAAGAATCTCTTGGCCAACTCAGAGGAATTGGTGCTGGAGTTGCAACTAAAGGAGGTTTTGATTCCAATTCTTATGTCGCAGCAAATACTCTCTATGACTCTATTCAAAAGAACATAAGTATTATTAACCAAGAATTTTTTATGCTGGATGAGCTATCTAAAGATTTTGTACCATCCGAATTTAACCGCTCTGAAACGACAGTCAACAATTTCCAACAGCTTACCAAGGATCGTTTAATACAGCCGGAGACTCCGACAATTAACGGTGCCGATTATTTTTCTCAGGGTACAAATGCGATTAAACAAATCACCACGCTCCATAAAGCGGTTAATACGATTTATCAAAATACCTTAGAGCAGAATAAAAATGAAATGCTCAACAATATGATTTTGATTTTAGGTGTATTCACCTTGCTGTTTTTAATCGCCAGCTATTTGTTCATGTGCCTGCAAATTACCGTCGATCAAAATGCTCATACAACACAAAAAATGGCGGCTGACTTAGAGGCAGGAACTCTTAATCAAGAATATTCGTCTGATAGCCATGATGAATTAGGCAGTACTATCAAAGCGTTACGAAATGCCTACTCACAATTACGCACTACCGTTACTCAAGTACGCACCTATTCAGGTACTCTTTCTCATTCATCAAGCGTCTTATTGGGCGTATCCAATGAAGTGAATAGCTTAGGAGAAGAGCAAAAAAATCGTGTCGCGATTATCTCGACAGCAGCAACCGAGTTAGCCGCCACCGCTCAAGAAGTATCTACTCATTGTGAAGAAGCGGCTAGCAAGATGCATGAATCCCAAAAACAAGCTTCACTAGGGGCCAGTCATTCACATTCTTCAGCCGAAGTTATACGCACTCTGGCGAGCAATGTGCGCAACGCCGGTGACGAGATTGAACAACTAGCACAACAAGCTGCGTCTATTAGCACCGTTATTGATGTCATTAAGGCCATTGCCGAGCAAACAAACTTGTTAGCACTGAATGCCGCGATCGAAGCAGCGCGGGCTGGCGAGCAAGGTCGTGGCTTTGCTGTGGTTGCCGATGAGGTTCGAACTTTAGCAACCCGAACTCAAGAATCAACCAATGAAATTGAACAAACCATTGCCAGCTTACAGCAGGTTGCTGAAAAGGCTGTTCTAGCCATGACGACTTCATGCGAACAAGCCAATGAAAGTGAAGCCGAGGCTACGAAAACAGGTGAGGTATTAGGGGACATTGAAAGCTCAATTAACCATGTTAGCAGTTTAATTGAGCAGGTTGCGACGGCAGGGGTTCAACAAGCAGGGGCTGCTAATGAAATCGCGCAAAATATATTGGCCGTTGATGATGCTTCCAGCGATCTAGTCGAAAAAGCCGGCAGCATGTCCTCGATTGCTAATGAAGTCGGTCACGATAGCTCTGAACTCGACAAACAAATGCAGCAGTTTCAAGTCTAATCATACGGTCCTTCGTTAAATAGTGCGTGCGCACCAAACAATTTTTCCTGCGACTGGATTTATCTCTCGAGCATGTCGAGAGATAGTCCAGTTTTCATACTCGGGATTATCACTGATTACCGATAGCTCGCCTTTATTATCCTGTAAACGCTTAGCCATTAGGCCATCTTCGCTCTGTAATAAATAAAGGCCTTCAGCCGTAACATTCTTCTGCGACATATCTACCAGCACACGATCCGCATCATGTAAGGTCGGCAACATGCTATCGCCACTAATAGTGACAAAAACTAGCTGCTCGCTGGAAACGTTTAACTGGCGAGATAGAAAAGACTTATTGAAGGCAAAATAATCTTCTATATCCTCTGCAATGACCTCACTACCCAGACCTGCAGAAGCTTGTACATCAAACATAGGAGCAAATACTAACTCACTATTATTAGGGGTTCCCGCAACTTGGGCACCCGCACTGTGCTCTCCGGTTAATAACCATGTTAAATCGACCTTGTACTCGTCATATAATTCTTGCAAGTAGGCCATGGAAGGACGACTCATGCCACGGCAGATTTTATAAATATGCGAGGCTGATTTACCGGTAATTTCAGCAAACTGCTTTTTATTACCTTGGGCTAGTTGATCAACAACCAATTGGAAACGAGACGCGAAAGCGCTAGACATAATGTTCTCAAAATAAACGATGGCAAATAATACGAGTCAAAAATGAGTCGATAACGATAAACAGCCGCGCAGTATACGCAGCTATTCATTAACAACAATCAAAAACCATTAACCACGCTTATTACGGCCACCGGAACGATTATTTGCCCCTTTATTAGCACTGGATTTATTGCCTGTTTTAATGCCATAAGCACGATCTTTCTGACGCCCCTTCTGCGCACTACGCGAGTTCTTTTTGTTTTTAGGCACTGGCTTAGTCAAATCGGGTTCATACCCTGGATACCAAGACTGAGGCACTCGATCATCCAATACGGCTTCAATCTCTTCTAATAAGTACTCTTCACCCATGCTCATTAACGAAACGGCTAAACCTTCTAAGCCAGCACGACCCGTACGACCAATACGGTGGATATAGTCTTCGGCGATATAGGGTAATTCATAATTAATCACATACTGTAACTGCTGAATATCCAATCCTCGAGCAGCGACATCGGTGGCGACAAGTGCACGCACCTTACCTTGTTTAAATTCTTCTAGTGCGCGCTCACGGGCACCTTGAGACTTATCCCCATGTATCGATTGGGTTTTAATGCCGTCTTTGCACATCTCTTTGGCTAATTCATCCGCACCTTGCTTAGTACGCACGAAAATTAATACCTGCTGCCAGTTTTTTGAACCAATCATAAATGACGTTAGTTCACGTTTTTTATCTTCATCCACCACATAAACCATCTGCTCAACTTTTGAGGCGGTGGTATTACGGGCATCTACTTCTATCAACTCAGGATCCTTAAGGATATTTTTGCTTAAGGTAAAAATCTCTTCGTTAAACGTTGCTGAAAATAGCATGGTCTGGCGATCACTCGGAACTCGCTTCAAGATACGCTGTATATCAATGATAAAACCCATATCCAACATACGGTCTGCTTCATCAAATACCAGAAACTGTAGTTGCGCTAGACTCACGGCCTGCTTCTGCATCAAATCCAATAACCGACCAGGTGTCGCGACGAGTACATCGACCCCCTCTGCTAGCGCGTCTACCTGTGGGTTAATACTCACACCACCATAGGCAATCGTACTGTTTAAGCCAGTATCATCAGCGTATTTCACAAAGCTTTTATAAACCTGCTGGGCTAATTCACGAGTCGGAGTGAGCACTAAGGCTCGCAGAGGTTGAACTTCGTCACTGCGCAGCGGGTTTTGTTCACGTATCGCTAATAACTGATGCAAGATAGGCAAAGCAAAGGCCGCTGTTTTACCAGTACCGGTTTGCGCCCCAGCCATAACATCTTTGCCTGCTAATAGCGCAGGAATTGCCGCAGTCTGAATCGGCGTAGGCTGTTCATAACCCGCCGCTATCAAGCCTACTAATAAGCGGGAATCTAATTTAAGAGAAGTGAAGGACATAATAAAACCTATATTTGAAACGTTATAAACCGAGTATTACTGCATTTAAGCCACTACGTAGAGTAGGCATTAATAACGGCTCTAAACAAAACCAGCGCTTAATAGCGCTGGTTATAATATTTGATGGGATTACCTAAACCTAGAGACGCTACTTTTTATAAAAGTTAGAACGCCCCTCAGGCTGACGACGAAAGCGCTTGTAGTTCCACTGGTACTGTTCTGGGCAATCATTAATACATTCTTCGATACTGCTATTTAAAGCCGTGGCCGCCGCTACTTCATCGCTATTACGAATATCGTTGTGCGCGGGCTTTACTACCACGCCGTAACTGCCATCTTCTAAACGCTTGGCATAACAGCATAATAAAGAAGCTTGGGTATTGTTCGCCAATTCCCCGATCAGTTTACCGGTTAAGGCTGGTTGACCAAAGAAGGGGGCAAATACACCACTTTTTAAGCCCGGCTCTTGATCCGGCAAGACAGCCACTACGCCTTTATCCTCAAGCAGCTTATACAATGACTCAACACCACCACGATCGGCGGGCACTAGGCCAACATCAACACGCTTACGGGTGCTGAAAATAAAGTTGTCCAAAGCAGGTATTTTGGCTGGTTTATACATCACTGTCATAAATAGATATTGGCGGAAAAAGTGATTTAAAACTTCCCAATTGCCCAGATGGGGGGCAATCAAGATAATGCCATTTTTATCTGCTAGCGCCTTTTCAAGGTGTTCTAAGCCTTCAACTTCAGTGATCAATTTTTGTACTTTAGGAATGGGCCACATCCACGACATACCCATTTCAGCAAAGGTTTTTCCTAGAGCAATCAGGCTTTCGCGGGCTAGTTGCTCAATCTTATCTTCACTAAGATCAGGATAGCAGAGGCGTAAATTGATTTTGGCAATACGGGAACCATCGGTGAACCATAATAACTTGCCGATCGCAGTACCTAAGGCATGAGCCGCCGGTAAAGGCAGAAATGAAACAAGGCGAATTAGGCCGATACCCATATAGACAACGAGATTTTTCACAGTAATTCCTAAGCTTTATTTTTATAAAACAGATAAAGGGGCTGATTAATGGCGCTAGAATAGCATTTTGTACGCTTGATCTCGATACTTTCCTATCAGCAATATGCCCCTTATTAGCTAAAGACAGTTATTCAAATATTACTCAGATAAGTGTATCGGTAATGTAATAGTGAACATCGTTCCAGCCCCTAGCTCGCTCGAACAACTGACTTGTCCTTGCAGGGTTTCGGTCACTAACTGGTGAATGATATGGGTGCCTAAGCCGCTACCGCCATCGTTTTCTCGGGTCGTATAATAAGCCTCAAAAATATTATTAAGGCTCTCGTTGGTCATACCCTTGCCATCATCACTGCAATTCAAATGTACATTTGATCCATCGTGTACGGTACGAATCAATATATGCCCTCTCTTTTTATCAACAAAAGCGTGGATGATGGCATTCATTACAATATTAGTAATAACTTGAGAAAGCGCTCCTGGATAGCTGTCGATGACTAAATCATCACCCGCGACTTCAATCGTATGCTTAGTTTTTCGCAGTGCAGGAGTAAGACTATTAATCACCCGCGAGAGGTAATCATGAAGCACAAAAGACCGAAGTTTTTCACTAGAGACATCCACGGCGACCATTTTGAAATTATTCACCATTTCCGTTGAACGGCGCATGCTGGTCATAATAATATCGAGTGTCTCTTCTACCGTATCTACATAGTTAACCATGCCATCAAAGGTTAAACTTTTATAAATTAAATCTTTCTTCACCTGTTTATTTTTTTCAGCTAAATAAGAAGTCGCAGTAACACATAGCCCCATCGGCGTATTCAATTCATGAGCAATACCCGCAACTGCTCGACCTAATGACGCCATTTTTTCACTGGCTAATAGCTGAGATTGCAATTCTAGTTTGTGTTCCAGCGAAACCCTAACCTGCTCATTTTTTTCTTCAAGCGCCAAATGCATGCGCCGCACTGTTAAATGAGTATGCACTCGCGCGAGCACTTCTTTTATCTGAAAAGGCTTGGTAATAAAATCGACCGCTCCAGAGTCAAAGCCTTGCACGATACTCTCGCAGTTATTTAAGCCACTAATAAATATAACAGGAATATCTTGTGTCGCCGCTTGTGATTTAAGTTGCTGGCACAGTTGAAAGCCATCAATATCTGGCATTTGAATATCGAGTAAAATTAAATCTGGTAAACAATCCTCGATCAGTTCCTGTGCCTTAACAGCACACGTAGCAGGCATAACGTGATAGTTGTCTAGCTTTAGAATGTCGACTAAAAATAATAAATTCGATTCAACATCATCGACAACCAGAATATTAACCTGGCTGTTATCTTCAATAATCATATTAGTTGTTATACCAAGGTGCATACACACCTATTATTTCCACTGATAGTTCAGTATGGATGGTTCAGTATAGATGAGCTAAGTATAGATGAGTTAATGGCCGAGACTATAGAGAATAGCGGCATATACGATAATCCTAGTTAAAATCAATTAGATATAACTCAATTGGTTTTATGATTACTAAAACGCTGGTTTTTGATCTTCAGTCAGCTCATCGACCATAGCATGAGCCAAAGCGATCCAATCTTCGATTAACGCCTCTGCAACGACCTTCATACCCGATTCATCTTGCTTAGCGATATGGCTTCGTTTGAGCAAGCTTTCCACCACCGCTCTCACTTGAAACGAATCAAGATCAACTAAGAAGCAATCGGTAATTTCATTATTCACATCGCCCTCTAGTTTAGGCAAAGGAGATAAGGAAGTGATATTACGCACCGTTAACGCTAAGGATGGATTGATCTTACGTAAAAGATCATATGTAAGCTTAAGGCTGCCACGGCTGAAAATATAAGGATCACTATGATTCATCGATTATTACACTTAATAAGTCAGTTAAATTCATCACTATTTTATTAAGTGTAGATAAAACTCGTATTAGCGCTAGCTAACCTTCTCAAGCCAGAAATATGTTTGATCAATTGAGAATTAAATGATTTGACTAATTTAACGATTATCGACAATCACTTCATCTTGCCATTGAGTGGATAAATTTTTCTGCCAACGTACCTGATACTTTCCCTGATCCCATACGACATCGGCTAAAACATCACAACTCAAACACATGCCCCACATAATCTCGCCTTGGTGAAAATACAGAGCCGAAAACCCCGCTATAGCGCTCTCAACCAGTAAGATTTGCAGTACTTGCCCAGTGGTTGCCTGTTGAATTAATAGAAGTTTTGCATACTCTCCGGTTTTCGTTTTACCCACAGCAATACTCCAACGTTCATACTCCCCATCTTTATTGGCATCAACAAACATTTCTAACTGCCCGCCGGATGCCTCTATTTGCTGACACTGCTGTAAACTCAGCGATCTATTTTGGCAGTTAATCGATTCGATATGGGTCAATTCAACATCCGATATTTTTGCCGATAGCTTGGCCAAAGGCTCACCCGCAATATGAGTCGCTAATGGCTCAAGTGCAAAATCTAATGACCAACTTGGATCAAAGACCTCGCCATGGACATAACGAGTCATAGTTAACATGAAGAAAAGAACTAGAGATAATGTGAAAGTTAGGGTCTTCATAAGCAGCCTCAAGTAAGATTGATGATTCAATCCGTATACTATTGACTAGGGTTGTGAGTAATTTGTGAGTATTCATTGCATGCCCTTACAGTAACAACCACTATACTGAATACACCTATACTGATTTAACCTATGACTAAGAAGCCGCTTAACCTGATGCTGACTCTTAAACAACTACGCCAAGCTAGCTACTTATTGCTTCTACTCACCTGTAGTCAATACACCTGGTCGGAAAAGCATACTCAGCTTCTACAGGTTCGTACAATTGCCGTATCCCCTTATGGCATCGAAGCTCCTGAAGGTGATTCCGGTATCTATTTTGATCTAGCCAATACCCTCATTCAGCAGCTCACTGCGGATACGCACTTCATACTAGATCATAAGATATACCCCTATGTTCGAATCATTCATGAACTGAAAACAGGCCAAACAGACCTGTCTATCATGTTTAAATATAAAGAGCTGGAAGATTACGTCACCTACATACATCCACTACCGACCCTGACAAATATCGTTATCGGTTTAAAGGGCACTGAGTTTAAGAATATTACTGCACTAGAGGGGAAAACCCTCGCATATCTTCGTGGCGCAAAATTCAGCGATGCCATTGACAACAATCCGAAAATCCTCAAAATTACGACGAAAGATTTTCGCCAAGGAATAGATCTGCTAAATGCCGGCCGAGTCGATGCGATTATTGGCCCAGCGGAACCTATTATAGCTGCGGCACAAGACATTGATGATAGCGATCAGTTTTTTGGCCTTCCCTTAGCCGTATCAGAACGCACCCCCTGGATTCAAATTTCCAACAAAAGTCCTTTAATGGCAATCACCCCTCAAATAAAACAACGCATTGAGTCTATAATTACTGCAGGCGAACTAGAAATTCTTAGGGAGTTTTACTTATCGCATCACCGCCATCTCATCGAGTAAAACAGCAAAATAAATGTCTTCAACTTGCCCGTCATAATTCTTAAGCAAATAATGATTTACTGATTTTTTAGCAATCTCGATCCAATTCCAGCCTGATTTTTTAATATCAAGTTGATGCTCAAATACTTCATTATAAACTTCCAACTTGCCTGCTATCCGGCTTTGCTGAGAGAAGTAAACGAAGACAAGGGCATTGCCATTTTTTCCGTTAACAAAACTGGCATCACCTAGCGCTTGATAATAAGGATAGCGATGAAAGGTTCCCATGCGTAATACTCGGGTATCCATAGGCTCAATCGTTAAACCAGAATAAGTCATCTCTTTTGCAAGATTATCTATATTTTGCGGTACATAAAATCTAAATTGTCCCTGCTTCGCTGCAACAATCTGCAAGATCAAACCATTCGGATTCCCAAGAATAGCACCGCTAATCGCCGGAAAAATGAGGTCAAGATCCTCATCAATAAAAGTATCACTAATAGGCTGTAGATTATAACTATAACGCTGATAATTCAGCTGATAATGCTGCAAGTCAGTAATTGACGGTTGATGTGAACAAGCCGACATAAGTGCAAGAATGGGCAAATATTTGAGAATAGGATTCTTAAGCATGACAATCCTTTAACCGAGTGCATTAATCGAGTGCATTAATCGAGTGCATTAATCGAGTGCTCTAACTCAGTGTAGCTACTCTCCTTATCACCTATCGCTATAGTCAAATTCTATCTTTTGAATCTTATTTTCAGCACCAAAATGAATAACAAGCAGGCTAAATTGAAACTGCTATCGCCAAGACTATAGTTAATGAACACAGACTGCGAATTCGTGTGCCTTTTTAACTGCAATACTGGAAGTAATATGAATAGAGTTTTGTGTATTATCTTGTTGACTGTATTTAATTCTGCCTACAGCGAGCCCCTAGTTCTATTCAATTGGTCTGACTACATCGAGCCTGAAGTAATTGCTGAATTCACCCAACAAACCGGCATAGAAATAAAAGAAATATTTTACGATTCCGACGAAAGCCGAGATGAAGCACTGGCCAGATCGTCAGGAAAAGGGTATGACCTAATCGTAATGAACGGTCTAACCATTGACAGCTATAGGAAGCAAGGTTGGTTAGCCCCTATCAATACCAAGACTCTTTCAAATTTGAAGCATATCGATAAACGCTGGAAAGAAGCATTCCCATCAAGTAAAGAATATGCCATGCCCTATTTTTGGGGAACAACCGGCATTGCCTACCGTAAAGATTTAATTAAATCGCCGATTAATAGCTGGCAGCAGCTATTTGATCCTGCCGATGATTTAAAAGGTAAGATCACAATGCTGAACTCACCGCGCGAAATAATCTCTGTCTCACTAAAAGCATTAGGATATTCAGGCAACAGTTCAAACAAAGCAGAATTTAGCGCTGCACTTAAACTTATGCACAAACAATCAGAATTTGTGAATAGTTACATTGGTGTCGACCTTGATGAAAATTCAGCGCTGCTATCGGGAAAAACAGTCGCCGCTATGATGTACAGTGGTGATGCTTTGATGCTACAAGAACTTAACGAAAACATTGAATATGTATTACCGAAAGAAGGTAGCAACATCTGGGTAGACTACTTCACTGTATCTGCATTCTCACTACAAAAAGAAAAAGCCTGGCAGTTCATTAACTTTATCAATCAACCTAAAGTCGCTGCAAAAATTGCAAGCTTTGTTTACTGCGCCTCTCCTAACAAAGGAGCACGTAAACTACTGGATGAAGAATATCTTACTAACCCAACCATTTTCCCTACCCAAGTAAAGTTGAAAAACTCTGAATTTTTTAAACAGCTACCAGCCAGAAGTCTGAAAAAACTAACGAAAAACTTTCAACAAATGGTGAAATAAAAGTGCATTTACAGCGCCAGTTCAACCTGGTGGTTATTCCATTAGTCATCATTCCATTACTAATTTTAGGCTGGTTGGCGTATGGCTATTTGCTTGAAAGTGAAAGAAATAAACTGACCAATAAAATGACTACTGATCTTAATATCATTCAGCAAGCCATCAATATTAAATTCTCTCAAGCGAAAGCTAACATTGAGTTACTTGCTAGTGATGACATAGTAACTCGATACGCAGTTATTGAGGATGAGTTTTCACGTTATAAATTATTTCAAACTGGATTAATATCTAGATTCAAATCTTATCAAACAGCATTCCCTCTATACCAAGAAATACGCTTCATTCTGCCAGATGGTTATGAAGATAGTCACTGGTCAGAAAAAGCCTATACCAACCTAACGGATGAGGAAGAGGATAGCTCTTGGTTTCCTTTATTAAAAGATCTAAAACAGACAACCCTCAACATCATTTTAGATAATCCAGATACAGGTTCAAAATCATTATACTCGTTCAACTCTTTGATTTTACGCCATACCAGCTCTGAAGATTCTAGTGTACCGAAAAGATTAAGAGGTTACCTAGCAACCACTATAAAATTAGATTGGCTAGAACAAGACTTGAAGTCTTTAATTTCTCTTAATAACTCATCAATCCTATTACAGTCTCCAAATAAAGAGGCCATATATTCTTATGGCAACCTTAGCTTTCACGATGTCACAAATACTTCTACTGGAAAAAACATCGGTATTAATTTAATTAAAACTAATGAGATCAACATATATGAACTGAAGCTAAACACCGTATTTGGATATACATTATCCTATAGAATTAAAGAATCCCATGCCTTTATTAAAGCAAATGAACTTGCTGGTAAAATATTAATAATAACGATTGGATCAATCATATTTTCTCTAATCACCTTGATTCTTTTATTAAGATTTTCAGTAATCCTTCCTTTAAATAAACTGGCTCTTGCTAGCCATGACATTGGCATTGGCAAACTTGACTCCCGTGTAGATTTACACTCTTGTGATGAATTAGCTGACATTACTGATGGCTTTAATAGCATGGTAAAATCTTTATCAGACAACGATGAGAAAATTCGCTATATCGCTTATCACGATAGCCTAACGCGCCTACCCAATCGACGTATGTTTCAATATCTATTAGCCAATAGCATCGCCGCTGCCGATAGAAATAAAGACCAACTGGCGCTATTTTTTCTTGATATTGATAATTTCAAAACCATTAACGATAGCCTAGGCCATGATATCGGTGATGAACTATTAATCCAGTTCGCCCAACGAGTAAACCAATGTTTAAGGGAGGAAGATACTTTTGTAAAACCCGATTCAATCTCGGAAACATTACTCAACGATACCAATGATCTTATCGCTCGCCTAGGCGGAGATGAATTCACCATTGTATTACCTCACTTATCTCATGCCTCAGATGCTGCTATTGTTTCTCAGCGAATCATTCAAGCAATGGCAAAAGATTTTACTGTTGGCAAACATCACTTTCGTATAACCACCAGCATCGGCATTGCTCTCTACCCCTCTAATGGAGATGACATCGATGAGTTAATTCGACATGCTGATATCGCCATGTACCATGCCAAGGATCAGGGTAAAAATAACTTCCAATTTTATGCTGAAGACCTGAACGAGGCGATTGCTGATCGTGTTGAACGGGAGAATGCTCTGCGCAAAGCCATTGAAGAGAATCAACTTTCCGTTTACTTTCAACCTCAGATCAGCTTACCCAGTCGCAATATTTATGGCCTTGAAGCGTTAGTTCGTTGGCACCACCCAACGAAAGGAATGATTTCACCTATGATGTTTATTCCACTGGCGGAAGAGACAGGAATGATTTTAGAGTTAGGCCAGTGGGTAATGCGAGAGAGTTGTCGTATAGCTAAAGAATGGTTCGACCTAGGGTTATTAGACTTTCGAATTTCAGTGAATGTTTCTAGTATTCAATTTGAACGACAAGATGTGCCTCAGCTCATTGTAGATAGCCTAAATGAATTCCAGCTTTCGGCAGAGTATTTAACTGTCGAACTCACAGAATCTGCAATTATGAGTCACCAAGATGAGAATTTATTAGCACTCGATAAAATAAAAAGAATGGGAGTAAAGGTTTCTTTAGATGATTTTGGTACTGGCTATTCATCACTCAGTTATTTAAGAAGCTTCCCGGTGGATACATTAAAAATTGATCGACAATTTATTATTGAAGCAAAAACAGAACCCGAAGTGCGCGCTATTATCTCTGCTATTGTTCAAATGGCCCATGCATTGAACCTTGATGTTGTCGGCGAAGGCATAGAAGACATCATGCAATTACAGTATTTAGAAAAAATTGGCTGTGATGTCATACAAGGTTTTTACTTCAGTAAGCCACTTCCTCAAGAGCAAGCATTATCCTTTATCAAAAATAATGCTCAGCATGCTCTCAAGTGAAGTAATCAGCCTAACACCCGATGATCAGTTGCTGATGAAGGTTAACCAATAAGTCTTGGCTTTGCTCCCAGCTTAAACAAGAGTCCGTAATCGACAGACCATATTCCAAGCCCTCGCCTTTAGGCCCCTTCATTCCTTGCTTACCCGCTTTGAGGAAACTCTCTAACATCACACCAACAATCGCTTTATTACCCTCGTTACGCTGAGCCACAACCTCAGTCGCAATATCCAGCTGACGCTCATGCTGCTTTTGCGCATTATCATGGCTGCAATCGACGATAACCTTGGCATGAATATCATTCTTACCTTTGACAGCATCCAACTGTATTAGCGCTTGCTCAATACTCGCCGCATCATAATTCGTCAGCTTACGGCCACCGCGTAATACCACATGCGTATCTGGGTTTCCTGGAGTATCCAACATAGCAATGTTGCCATCGACATCCATCCCCAAGCAGTGATGGCTGCGGCTGGCTGAAACCATCGCATTCACTGCGGTATCTACCGAACCGTCTGTGCCGTTCTTGATCCCCACAGGCATGGACAAATGACTGATCATTTCACGATGAATTTGCGATTCTGCTGTACGCGCACCAATGGCAGTCCAGCTGATTAAATCTTCCAAGTACATCATCGTCATCGGGTTCAAC